>ENA-ORXT01001243-ORXT01001243.1-marine-metagenome-genome-assembly--contig:-NODE-1243-length-35278-cov-10.627937_pt1 | contig 35278 bp, 30 predicted proteins | sample MGYA00237868_ERZ511482 | MGnify/ENA metagenome assembly ERZ511482 | reverse complement strand
CGGTTGGGAGGAGGTACGAGAGGTACGAGCACGGTCGCTGTTCGTCGGCGGCGCCCCGCCGCTGTCGGGCGAGACGGTGTGGGCGGTGGTGGAACTGTTGTGGGCGATGGCGGACGCGGTCGACGCGGAATACGCGGTCGAGATCGAGAGCCATCGCTCGCGCCCGATGTCGCGGGCGAGATGCCGGCTGCCGGCCGAGCCGTGGCGATATGAGAACGTAGAGACGCAGCTGACGCTCGATCTCGGCGACGACGAAGGCTTCTGATCGGTCGCCGCAGTCAGGCGGTCGATGCTGCGCCCGATTGACCATCGAATAGCGTGATCGAAGCGCCATCAAACAGCGCGATCACGCTCACCGGGTCCGGGCTGCAGGATGTTCACCCGCGGGTGACGGTTCGCGAGCGCGATGAGGTCCCAGACGTTGACGCCCAGCGTCTCGCCGATCATCGACATCTCGTTGGCGAAGGCGATGTTCACGTCCCGATAGGCGCTCTCGGTCAGCTTGCAGAGTTCGGCGGTGCGGGCGGTGGCCGTCAGGCAATCGCCCTTCACGAACGTGCGGTACAGCACGATGGCCCGCTCCGACGAGGCGGCGTTCAGCCCGCCGATGATGCGGTCGTTGTTGACCAGCTCCTGGAGGACGTGTCCGGGCAGCACGCGCTCGGGGCAGTAGGCGAGGTGGATCTGCGCGGCGTCTCCGGCGTCGTTCGGGAAGGAGAGATCGGGACGTTCCTCGGCGAGCCACGCCTCCAGCTTCTCGGTCGTGCCGACCGGGCTGGTGGATTCCAGCACGACCAGGTTCCCCTCGACGAGCACCGGTGCAATCGCGCGGGCCACGGCCTCGATGTAGGACAGGTCCGGCGAGCGGTGCTCGTCGAACGGGGTGGGCACCGCGATCAGGAAGGCGTCGGCCGGCTCGGCCGTCGAGGCCCACGACCTCGAGTCCGCGGGAGGCGAGCAGGACGGCGGTCGGCAGGCCGATGTAGCCGAGGCCCACCATGCAGAGCTTCTGGAAGGGCGCGTTCATGTCAGGAGGTCTCGTACGATCGTCGGACAGGCGTCACCCGTTCCGTAGGGGTTGATGGCGCGACTCATCTCGAGGTAGCGGGCCTCGTCGTCGAGCAGCGCGGTGACGGAGTCGACGATGCGACGCGCGTCGGTGCCGACCAGAACGACCGTGCCGGCTTCCACCGCCTCGGGTCGCTCGGTCGTTTCGCGGGTGACCAGCACCGGCCGGCCGAGGGAGGGGGCTTCCTCCTGCACGCCACCCGAATCGGTCACGACGAGGTGGCTTCGCTTCATCGGGTAGATGAACGGCAGGTAGTCGAGCGGGTCGATCATGTGGACGGCGGCCGCGTCGGCGAGGCGCCGGCGGACGGGTTCGGCCACGTTCGGGTTCGGCTGGACCGGGAGACGATCTCGACGTCGTCTCGCGCGGCGATGTCGAGCAAGGCGTCCAGGACGCGTTCCATGGACTCGCCGAAGTTCTCCCGCCGGTGCCCGGTGACCAGGATCAGCTTGCGCGAGGCGTCGAGGAAGTCGAAGCGTTCGTCGAGCGAGGCGCGGAAGGCGGGGTCGTCATCGAGGCGGGCGCTGACGAGATGCAGTGCGTCGATTACCGTGTTGCCGGTCACGACGATCGAGGCGAGGTCGATGCCCTCGGCCAGCCGGTTGGCCCCGCGCTGTCCGTGGGTGCGTAGTGCCGCTCGGCGAGGACCGAGACCAGACGACGGTTCGCCTCCTCCGGCCAGGGGGAGGCGAGGTTGCCGGTCCTCAGTCCCGTCTCCACGTGCCGGACGGGAAGGCGGGCGTAGAACGCGGCGAGGGCGGCCGACAGCGTCGTCGACGTGTCGCCGTGCACCAGGACGAGGTCGGGGCGGCGCTCGGCGACGATGCCTCGGATTCCCTCGAGCACCCGGCAGGTCACCTGCGTCAGGTCCTGCCCCGCCCGCATGACCTCCAGACCGTCGTCGGCCGTGAGGCCGAACAGCTTGAGCACCTGCGCGAGCATCTCGCGGTGCTGGCCGGTCGCGCAGAGCCGGGAGACGATCGAGGGCTCGCGCTCGAGCAGCAGCAGCAGCGCCATTTTGATCGCCTCGGGTCGCGTGCCGATCACGCTCAGGATTTCTATCGCCGCTTCATGTGTCGTCCAGGCGCCCGCAGGACGCTCGCGCGAGAGGATCATTGACCCCGATCACCGAGACGAGTGAAATCGCGTGCGCCGCACTTCCCTTCTCCGTTCCGAGAGAACGCGGGCGCCAAGCGCGTCCTCGATCGAGCGCCGTGCTCCCTCGGGAAATCGTTAAGCTAGGCCGCTCTCGTTCATTCGGCGTCCCCGACAGCCATGCCTCCTGCACCCGTCCCGGAGAATACGGGACAAGCGAAATTGCCGGACGTGCCGAATGCCGATGGGTCAGGCATGGACTCGCTGCGCGTGCTGTTCCTGAGCGACAATTTTCCGCCCGAGTCGAATGCGCCGGCGACGCGCACGTTCGAACATGCTCGGGAGTGGGTCGCGCGCGGACATCGGGTGACAGTAGTGACCTGCGCCCCCAACTTCCCCGCGGGGCGTGTCTTCCCCGGCTACCGGAATCGCTGGTATGCCCGCGAGACTTGCGAGGGTATCGACGTCGTCAGGGTGAAGACCTTCATCGCGCCGAACGAAGGCGTTCTTTCGCGCATCCTCGACTTCCTGTCCTTCATGATCAGCGGCACGGTGGCCGCCCTTTTCCAGCCGCGTCCGGATGTGGTCGTCGCGACGTCCCCGCAACTGTTCGCGGCGGTGGCCGGCCGGTTGACGGCCGCGCTCGAGCGACGGCCGTTCGTGATGGAAGTGCGAGACCTGTGGCCCTCGTCGATCGTCGCGGTCGGCGCGATGCGCGACAGTGTCTTCATTCGCACCATGGAGCGACTCGAGCGCTGGCTGTACCGGTCCGCAGACCGCATCGTCATCGTGGCTCGCTCCTTTCGGGCCGAGATCGAGAAGCACGGCATCGAACCTTCCCGCATCGCGTTCGTGCCGAACGGCGTCGACGAGCGACTCTTCCGTCCGCTCGGCAAGGACGACGAGCTCGCGCGGCGGCACGATCTCGCCGATGCCTTCGTGGTCGGATACCTGGGCACGCACGGCATGGCGCACGATCTCGGGCACGTGCTCGAGGCGGCCGAACGTCTTCGAGACCACCCTGGCATCCGTTTCGTGTTCGTCGGCGCCGGTGCGGCGCGCGCGATGGTCGAGTCGCGAGTCGCGGATCGTGGGCTCTCGAACGTGCGGCTGGTGCCGGCGCAACCCCGGGCCGAGATCGTGCGATGGCTCGGCCTTTGCGATGCCGCACTGGTCCCGTTGCGTGACTCGCCGGTGTTCGCCGGTGTGCTGCCGTCGAAGTTGTTCGAGTGCCAGGCTACGGGAACGCCGGTAATCATGTCGGTGCCCGCGGGCGAGGCGACCGCACTGGTGACGTCGAGCGGGTGCGGGGTGGTCGTGCCGCCGGAGAACCCGCGCGCTCTCGCGGACGCAATCGAGTCGCTGGCGGACGATCCCGTCGCGTGTGCGCGGATGCGGGAGGCGGGATTGACCGCGGCGGCGGGCGGCAGCCGGTCGGTCCGTGCGCTCGAGATGCTCGAGGTCTTCGCGGCCTGCCGTTCCTGAATGGCCTCAAAAGGCGGGGACATCGACGCAGCGGATCGGAGAGCGCTCGGTCTCGCGGATCGCGTTCCACGCGGAGATCGCGAAGCAGATGGGCTCGCCGGGTGACAGCACGATTTCGTCGGGGGCGTCGAGCATCGCGGTCATGACATCGCCGTCTCGTGCATCGTCGACCCGCAGGCGACGGGCAAAGGTCCCGACCGCATTCCCGCCGTTGCCGTAGTAGATGTAGTACCCGAGATCGGTGGTCGCGGCCGCGTCCCAGACAAGACGCACGCGAAGTGGCTTCTTCGCCGGCATCGCCGCCGCCGGTTCGAGATCCACGCCGATCGGGGCGGTACCTTGCAGGAGGTCTTTCTGCGCTAGCGGTTCCTCCGCGGGCGGAGTAGCGGCTATCGCCGCCGGGACAGGGCCGGGATAGACCTTCGGTGCGCCGGTCGGTTCGTCTGCCGGATCGGCGTCGAGCGCTTCCGTCCCCGCTGGCCCATTAGGCGTTGGCGGGGTGACGATCGAACGATGCCCTGCCGGCGCGTCGGTCGGAGCGGCCTCGGACTTTCGATCGCGATCCGGACGATCGCGATCCGGAGCCGGTGTCTTTGCGATAGTCGTCATGGGAGGTGCTGTCGCCGCGGGCACGAACTCCGGCCCGATCCCGGTCTCGGGCACGAGCATCGTGAGCGGCTCGACGACGGGAGCGGGTAGCGATGTCACCACGGCCGGAGGCGGCGTGATCGGTTCCGGGCGGGAGTCGTCCACCCCGGCGAGCGAGCTCGTGTCGGTTTCCTCGGTGCCCGATTCGCCGGAGAGGGCGAGTACGTGCGGAATGGCCGTCGGTCGCCGCGACGCCGGTGTTTGGGCGGCCGCGATCGCCGGTACGGGCGTCGACGCGTTTCCCGTCGTCGATGGCATCGCCGCTGTCTCGACACGAGGAACGGCGGCGGCGGGATCGGCGCGATCCGTATTCGTCATGGTCGACACCGTCGGCACGTCGACGGTTGCCGTGACGCTCGGCGTGTCCGTCGCTCGTTCGGGATTCGAGTCGGGCGGTGGCTCGCCGGAGCACGCGACGATGGTAGTCAGGAGGCCGACGGACGCGCAGGCGCGGACCGTGGTCCGGCGGTCGAATGGTCGCATGCTGAACACCCCTGGCCTCCTTCTCGTCGGCATCGATCCGGCTCCGGCGACGTGCGCGGCACGCCGCCGACGCGGTGTTCGTTCCGCGCGTCGGGATCTATCTCGGGTATCGGCAAGCGACCGTGGCGAAGATCGCCGCCCGATCGCGTCTGCTCGGTGGTTCACGCGCGAAACGGGATGCGATCAACGGAAGGAAGCCGCTCGGTCTCGGCCGGAGGAGGTCACCGCAGTGTTCCGCGCCGGCCGCGTCGACGGACGCTTCGGGTAGCGGGTCTGCCTGGTTACCGCGGGCGCGACAGCCCGGCCCCGGACGAGGCGGCGCCTGGTCCCGATGCAGTCATCGTGGTGTCTGGCCGGGGAAGGGCGCCGGCGTCACGATCCGTTGCGGCGAGGTGGCGAGGGCGGACGCGCGGTTACCGGTTCGAACTCGAACTCCAGACGGCAGCTCGTCGCATCGGGGTGCACGTCGACGCACAGGCAGAGGTTCGGCCGGGTGTGGCCGAAGCGCGGGTACCAGTGCGAGCGGACGAGGGTGGCGTCGCCATCCGTCACGATCCATCGGGCCACGGTTCGGCCGTCGACCGACAGTCGGCCATCGTCGTCCGCGTGAACGTCCGGATGAAGGAAGTAGCGAACGGTTGCGGAGTGCCAGCGTCCCGCCAGCTCGTCGGCGACGACTAGACGTTTCGCGTCCAATGTCCATCTGCGACGATGGACCACATGCCCTTCGAGGTGAACGTACCCGTCGTGAGCGCCCTCGATGGTAAGCGTCTGGCCGTCGTCCTCGACCGACACATCCAGAATTCGGGCGCGTCGACCTACCCGGAATCCGGACCACGTCTCGCTCGAATCGGTGGCGTCGACCTCGACGGTGCTGTGCGAGCGCGTGCGTCGTTGTGCATCGCGCATATCCCCCGGCACGTAGGTGGACGTGCCGGAATTGACGATCACGCGCTGCGCGCCGACCGAGAGCTCGAAGGACAGCGTGTCCGCATGGGCATGCCCGGGTTGATGATCGGGTCCTATCGGCGCGACGTCCGCGATCAACGTCGCCGCGCCACGCCGCGCCCGCACGTAGCCGGACGGCGCGAGGTGAACCGTGTCCGAGTGCTCGGGGCCGGGCCGCGCGATGCCCAGGCGTTCGGCACGCTCACCGAGTTCCGCCGTCGTCGGTGCGATCCCGAACGCCGCGTCGTTGAAGAACGCGATGCCGCCGTCCGGGTGCGTCATCGTCACGAGCCAGCCGAGCATGGCGCGGGCGACGTCACGCCATCCGTCCACGATCGCCGAATCGACGGCCGGTGATGCGTCGCCGAGCTCGATCAGATCCAGCAGGTCGTTGAGGAGTGTGGCCTGGTACATCGGTGAGCGTTCGAAGTGGCCCCCGTCCGGCAGGATCTGTTCGTCGAGTTCCCGGGCGACGCCGCTCAAGCCGAGCCGCAGCCATCGCTCGCCTTCCCGATCGCCGAAGTAGAGACCGGCGAACAGCAGTGCCTTGAGATTGGTGAACAGATGGTTGGCGAGAATGTGATACTCGACGTTGCGGGCCAGCCAGCGGACCTGCAGCGCCAGGCTGTCGAGCGTGCGTCTATCGACGCGCTCGTCTCGCCACGTTCGACGGATCCAGTTCACGATGCGCAGTGAGGTGGGGTACGGTTCCCAGCCGTCGCCCGTGGCGTACGGATTGGCCTCGATCCATTCGTCGATCAGTGTCGCGGCGTTGCCGTTGCTGCATCGTCCGGCGTCGTCCAGGTAGTCGAAATAATGAAGGTTGTACGTCCACAGCTTGCCGCGATCGGCATCGAGCCAGGCGATCTTCTCGTCGAACGTCCGCGTTTCCCCGAGGAACGTGAAGGCGCGGGGTGGTTCGAGGCACGAGCGCCGAAGGCCATCCGAGGGAGAGCCCGTCAGGCTGCGCCGTGCCGGGGCGGGAGAACGGCGCACGCGCGGCGTCGGGCGCGACCTGAACCAGATTCGCCAGGCGATCTGACGAAGCCGCAGGTGGCGTACCGTGCGGAGCAGGCGTGCCAGCCGTCGTCGACGCTTCATGGCGTGTCCGGTGAGTCTTCCGTAACGGGCATGGAGGACATCGCGCGCGGTACGGGTGGCAGGGAAGAAGTCCGGTGAAGGTGCTGCTGTTCATCGACAGCCTGACCGGCGCCGGCGCGCAGCGGCAGCTCGTCAACCTCGCGCTCGGTCTCGACGGGCGAGGTCACGACGTCACGCTCGCCACCTACGCGCCGAAGGATTTCTTCCTGTCCCGGCTCGACGGCAGCGGCGTAGCCTACCTCAATTTTCAAAAGGCCTACCGCTTCGATCCGATGCCGGTATGGCGGCTCCTCCGGACCGTCGACCGCGTCGCGCCGGACGTGCTGATCGCGTTCCTGCGCACCCCGTCCGTCTACGCCGAGATGGTCAAGGTGCTGCGACCGTCGCTGCCGCTGGTTGTCTCCGAGCGAGCCGGTGTCGATGCCGGCGGGCTCACCCGTGGCGATCGTGCGGCCGGCACCCTGCACCGCCTGGCGACGCGAGTGACGGGCAACAGTCACGGCTATCTGGGGCGGCTGGTCGAGGCCAGGCCGGCCTTGGCGTCGCGTACTGAGGTCATCTACAACGGCGTCGACGACGTGTTCTTCGAGAACGGGCGACGCCGCGGGGAGGGGCCGCTCGGCGAGGGCGACGGCACGGGCGACGGCCACGGCGAGGGCGGCGACGGACAGCGTCCGATTCGCCTCTGCGTCGTCGCTGCCCGCGCCACGCGTCAGAAGGCGCCGCTGGTGATGGCGCGTGCGGTGGCCAAGCTTTCCCGTCGTGAACTGCCGCCCTTCACGCTGGAATGGATCGGCCCGGTGGACGAAGGCATCGCGCTGGTAAGGGAAACGGTTGACGAGATCGCCCGGCACCGCCTCGACGACATCTGGCGTTGGGTCGGGCCGGTCAAGGACGTGGTCGCCCGATACCCGGACTACGACGCCCTGGTTTCCCCGTCGCTGTACGAGGGGGTCGCCAATACCGTCTGCGAGGCGATGGCGAGCGGCTTGCCGGTGATCGTCACCGACATCGCCGACAACGCGCGAATCCTGGCCGACGGCGGAGGCGGACTGATCTGTCCGCCCGACGACGCGGGTGCGCTGGCGGACGCGCTGCAAGACTTTCTCTCGCTTTCCGGACGCGAGCGGGTGGCGATGGGTCGCCGGGCCCACGCCCGGGCATCGGAACAGTTCTCGATGACCCGGTTCGTCGATCGCTGGGAAGGGCTTTGCCACAGACTCGTGCGGGAGTCGCGTGCGTGAGCGAGTCGAGCCCGCGCGGCGCGAACGGCGTCAGCTCACCGTCCGCTTCCCGGTGGTCCGGGATTTGCTGAAATGGCCGGTGCAGCCACACCGGACTTTCCCGGACTCCCGATGAGCGATTTTTCGATACCGAACGTCGCCCGGCGACTACTCGCTCGAGCGGGCGTCGGGCGATCCGCACCGGTCGGAATCGATGTGTCCCGTCGTGCACTTCTCGGGGCCTTGTTCGTCGCGACGGCGAGCCGAGCCGCGGACACGGGTCCCGACGATGCGCGGGAGACGTCGACGTCGTCGCCGACACGCGTCACGGCGTCCGAACGGGTCGGGTACCTGAGTGCGCTGCTGCCCGCGCCGGAAGGACGTTACCTCGACTACTCGCGCGGCATGGACGAACCGATCGAACGCGAACGCCTGATCGACGTCGGCTGCAACATCGGGGCGATCGATGCGGCGATCGATCCCGATCGGGTGTTCGAGCCCGAGCCGACCGTCGAGGCGATCAACGCGGCGCTGCTCGAGGCCTCGCGCCTCGGCGGCGTCGTGAAGCCCCGAGCGATCGACACGCTCCGGATCGAGTCGGATCTGATCCGGATGCAGGACCGCACGATCTTCGACGGCTCCCGCATCGGCGACTTCTCGCTCTCGGGCGAGGACAGGCGCTCGGCACTGGAGTGTCGCGAGCGGCAGCTGGTCGGCGTGACGCACGTGCGTACGGGCGGCAACGGCGGGTTCCACTACGGCCTGCGCGTCGAGGATTCGGAAAACGTCTGCCTCCAGTTCGCGACGATCTTCGATCGGGATCAGAACGGCGTCCGGCTGAGCACGCGGAGTCGTGACGTGACGGTACGTTACTGCGACATCGACACCGGTCGAGACGAGCGCGGCAACGGCAATCGCAGAAACCAGCACGGCATCGTGGCGGCCTCGTTTTCCGGGCCGGAGGAGCACGCCCCGTCGGGGCGCTTCGATATCGTCTACAGCACGGGTCAGGCTTACTACAGCAACCGCATCGTCAACGGTGACGGGCACTCGATCGACTGCCACGCGGGGAACGTCGAGATCTGCGGGAACTGGACCGACAACTGCCGCTACGGGGCGAAATTCCCCCACAGCGCCAACGCGCTGATTCATCACAACCGCTTCGGGGGCGCGCGCCCGGGGACGCCGACCCGACCGACCTTCGTCCTGCGACTGTATTCCGCGAACGACTACGCGCCCGGCGTCGGCTACGAGTGCGATCAGTTGTTCCTGTTCGCCAACCGCTTCGAGGACAACGCGGGCCAGCAGATCCGCCTGGACGGTGTGCACGGTACCGTCTACCTCTTGGCCAACGAGTACGACGCGGAGGGCGATACCGTGCTGCGCGTGAGTCGCGCGAGCGACACCAGCACTGATCCCCGTTCCTACCACGGTCGACTCCATCTGCACGGGCAGGATGTCCGACTCTCGGACGCGGTGCGGGGCGAGATGGCCGAACGAGTGATCGCCGAAACCGATCCGCGGCTGCAGGCGCTCGATGTCGAACGGATGGTCGAGCTGATGAACGCACCCAAGAACTCGAACTGGCGGGCGAACGTGCGGCATCCCCTGCCCGTGGTGACGCGCCGCGACCACGGCGTCGCCGGGGCACCCGAGCCGACCCCGACAATCCTCGATCTGCAGGTGTTGCCCTCTCCCTCGAGCCGCTGAAACCCCGATGCCGTCGCGCGTGTCGCGCTCGCCGACACTCGAGTCTCCCCGGCTAGGTGCCTGTCCCGGCTGTCGAGGCGGGCGGGAGCCGGCCGACCATCAGCGGGTCGCGAGGATCGAGTCCGTGACGATGCCGCTCGATCTTGCCGGGCAGCCAGCCCTCGAACTGCAGATCGGCGGACGAGAGCCGCTGGACGTAATCTCGACCGTAGATCCTGACGTGATCGAACTGACCGAAGATCTCGATCCGCTGCGCTTCGCTCGTGATCGACGGGTCCTCGAACGTCGTTTCGAGGTCGAGCGCCCGGGGGATCTGCACGATCGCCACCCCGTCGGGCTCGAGCACGCGTCCGATTTCACGGAGCGCCTGGCGGTCGTCGGGCACGTGCTCCAGCACATGGTTGCAAATCACCAGATCGAACGTCGCCGCTTCGAACGGGATATCGGTAACGTCGATTCGCCGATCGACCCCCACGCCATCCAGGTCGGCCGTGACGTAGCGTGCGGGCGTCGTTCGGAGAAAGCGTGCCAGGCGGCGCTCGGGAGCGAAGTGCAGGATGCTCGACGAACCTTCCAGCAGTCGCGCTTGCTCGGGCTGCTGCAGGAACAGTTGCAGCAGACGCTCGCGGTCGCGACCGTCGCAGCGCGGACACCGCACATTCGGACGGTTTCCGCCCGCCACGAAGTCGTGCCGCTCGAAGATCGGGTGCCGTTCGCCGGCCGGCAGGAACCCCGAGAAGCTGCCACCGCAGAGCACGCACGTCACCGCGTCACCCGCGTGACTCGAGGCCCGCAGCCGACGTCGCCAGGCCGCGATTCGCTCGACCGTCGAGCGAGGCAGAAGCGAACGGAGGCGCTCTCGCGTCCCCTGTCGCTCGCCGTGCCCGGTGCCGCTCATCGGCCGGACTCCGGGCGGCTCGGCGAGGGAAGGGACCGCGGCGACACGCCCCGGCAAGCGGCCTGCGCCACACCGCGCGCCGAGCCCGGAATCGGACGGCGTGCGAGGCAATCGATGGGTCTGGTCATCGTGTCGAGATCCTCCTGATGGGACGCGAGAGGGTGGGCAATCGGGGCAATCGGGGCAACCGGGGCCGCTCATGGCGTCTTGCCGGTCGGCTGCCGGCCGACGCCGGCCGTGGGCCCGACGCGGGGACGGTCCGCGAGCGATCGGCTGCTGCCGCGTAGATCGGAGAAGGTGGCCGCGAGGAGCGTCAGCCCGCCCGCCATAGCGACGAGCGCGAGCGCGGCGCCGGCGCGGTCTTCCGGAAGCGTCAGCGTCCGCGACAACGTCGCACCGGCGAGCAAGGCCGGCAGCAACGGCCGTCCGATGTCGCGGACGAGCCAGCTCAGGTGCTGGCCCGGCAGGAACGTGCGATGGGTGTAGGCGATCCACGTCAGCACGTGCAGCGTCCAGAACGCCGCCCAGGCGATCGCGGTGCCGCGAAAGCCGTAGGCGGTGACGGCGAAGTAGATCGTCGGCACGATGGCGACGAGCTTGATCAAGGTGCCCCAGACGTGAAGACGCAGATCGCCGTGTGCGTACTGGATGTAGTAGGCGAACGAGCCGAGCGCCATCGCGAGGTTTCCGAGGGTGTAGTAGGCGAGTACCGGCCCCCCCACCATCGCCACGTCCGGGTCGCCCGTCCAGGCGAGCATGACCTCGTGACCGAAGAAGAGAAACGTTGCGGTCAGTCCGGCCAGCGACACCATCGCGACGCGCGTCGCCAGTCGGTAGGTCGCCTGCATCCGCGCCTCCTCGCCGAGCGCGTATAGCTTCGTCAGGCGCGGCTTGAGCATCTGTGCCAGCGGCAGCACAATGAGGTTGACGCCGGCCGCCGCGGCCGCGGCCAGCGTGAAGTAGCCGAAATGGGCAAGGCTCAGGTGGCGAGTGAGCAGCAGCTTGTCGGTCTGGATGATCGCGATCCAGGCGATCGCCAGCAGTCCGTGCGTCGTCGCGAACGCCGCGATCGAGCGCAGCGAGCGAATCGAGGCGACCATCGGGGTGTGCTCGCGTGCCGGCAGGTCGCGACGGCTTCCCGCCCACAGGACCAGAGCCTCGCAGACGCTGATGAACAGCTGGAAGGCGAAGTAGTTGTACGGCGTGGCGTCGACCACCGCGAACCACAGGAGAATGCAGGGGTAGCGCAGCGTCGCCACGGTGAAGGTGACCGCATGCAGGCGCGCGTGCCGCTCGAATCCCACGAGTACGCCGCGCCGGACACCCGAGAACCAGCGGATGACGAGGATGACGGCCATCAGCTGAAACGCGGTGGCCACCTGTTCGACGGACAGGGCGTCGGTGTCGAGCCAGGTCGTCGCGACGCGCTCCGACAGGCTCGCCGCGAACAGGAACAGCGGAATCGCGGCAAGCCCGACGATCAGTTCCATGCCCCTGACGGTTCGCGCGAGCGAGCTCGCGTCGACGACGCCGCCGGCGAAGCGTGCGGTCTCGCGCGTGAGCGCCGGGGTCATGCCGGCGTCGATCAGCTGGAACCAGGCCTGGACGATGAGAAAGACGCCGACCAGCCCGTAGGCCTCGGGGCCGACCGCGCGAAGGATGGCCGGCGCGAAGGCGAGCGAGACGACCGCGCCGTAAGCCTGCGTGGCGTAGCCGGCGAGCAGGGTGACGACGTCGGTCGAGGCGCCTCCCCGGCGCAGTCGGCCGAACGCGGCTAGCGGGCCTCCGTCCGCGAGCACCGTTCAGCGCTCCGGTCGATGGGTCGCTGCGAGCGGCCAGGCGGCCTTGCGCCATCCGCGCGCCAGTCGGACCTGCAACGACGCCGGCAAGGTGGCCAGGGCGAGATAGAACAGCGACGCGCGCGAGAGCCCGCTGCGCGCGAGATCGACGGCGAGGGTGCGGGCGATGTCCGCCTCGCCGTGCGACAGCGCCGAGCGGATGACCGACTGACACTTGCGCCGGGCATACCGTCGATAGCCCGCATGGGACAGACGCCGGCTGCGTTCGAGATGTAGCCGTACGACGGCTCGGCGACATTCGAATCGTCGGCGACCTGGCTTGGAGACCGACCCGTCGACGTCGAGGTAGTCGAACAGCGGCGTTCCGCAGAAGCCGTAGGCCGGGTGCTCGAGCGCGATTCGCGTCCACAGTTCGCCGTCCTGTCCGAACGCGATGGACTCGTCGAACCCGCCACTGCTCAGCAGTGCCGCGCGGCGCACCAGTACCCCCGAGGTCAGCATCCGGTCGCGCTCGGCGTGGGCCACGAACCAGTCCGCGTGCACCGTCCAATCCTCGCCGGCGTCGGGGTGGGCGACACGGGGAGCGACCCCCGGTCGAACCGAGCGGTGATTGCTGGCGCACCAGGCGACGTCGGGATGCGATTCCATGAACGCGAGCTGACGCTCGAGCTTGTCGGGGGTCCAGCGATCATCGGCATCGAGAAAGGCGATCACGTCACCGCCGGCCAGCGCGATGCCGCGGTTTCTGGCGGCGGCGGGACCGGCGTTCGCCTGGCGCTCGTACCGGATGCCCGGCAGGTGACGGACGAGATCTCCGGAACCGTCGGTCGAGCCGTCGTCGATGACGAGGATCTCGTCGGCGGGGCGGCTCTGGGCGATCGCGCTGTCCAGCGTGGTGCGTATGAGCTCGCGCTTGTTGAACAGCGGCACGATCACCGATACGCGCAGCGGCTCGACGGATGCGCCGGGTCGAGCGGCACGCGCCGTCGACGGGACCGGGTGATCGGCAGCTGTCGCCACGTCAGACCGGGACGCTGCCGTGCCGCCGTCGGCGGCGCCGTCGACGGCCATCGCTACCGACGGAGAAGCGCACCGTGACGAGGCACAGGCACAGAAGGAGAACCATGCCGCGAGCCAGCATGGTCACGAAGGCGCCGTCCGCGACGATCAGGAACGCGAGTGGCGCGAGCAGCGGCAGGGCACGCGGCAGGGACGAGACGATGCCCAGGCCGATGGCGCCGTACATCGCGTAGTACAACAGCAAACCGACGAGACCGCCGTTGATCGCGATCTCGACGAAGTTGTTGTGCGCGTAGGTATCGGCGCCGGTGATCTCCCCGAAGCGCTCGGGCCCGTATCCGATGAACGGCTGCTCGTTGAAATAGGGCCAGAAATCGGTGGCGAACGCCGCACGGGTCTCCGCCGAGGAGTCATCGCCATCCACTGCCCGCAATGCGCGCTTGACCAACACCAGCTCGCCCAGCGAGGAGTTCTCGATGCGTGACAACGCCTGGTCGCTTCCGAAGAAGTCGGCGAGGATCAAGGCACCGGCGAGGCCCGCGGCGAGGAGCAGCATGCGAACGATCCCCGAGCCGATCAACCAGACCGCCCCGGACAGCACGAAGAGAGTGGTGAACGCGAGCGTCGTTCGGGAGCCGGTCACGACCGCCGTCGTCAGGCACAGCCCGACGAGCACGACGTAGACGACCAGTCCGAGCCGGCGGCGAAGCAGGAAGACGGCGAACGGCAGCGTGAACAGTAGGCCGACGAGCTTGTTGGTCTGACCGGCCAGACCGCTGTGGCGAAGGATCTCGGCACCGTCGAGCGACTCCGCGTCGAAGTCCTGGACGTTGACCTTGTAGGTGTCGAAGCCCAACGCGACGGCGGTGAAGTTCGCCGCGCACAACACCACCAGCCCGAGGAACACCACGTTGATCGAGACACCGTTCGCCAGAAACAGCGCGATGCTTACCGCACCCATCCAGACCGTGAACAGTTGCAGGATGTATTCGAGCGGATAGGTCGAGAGCTGCAGCCCCGTGACGGCGGTGTAGACGAAGAAGGCGAGCGGCAGGGCGAGAATGGGAGGGAACGACGCCTGGCGGGTGACCAGCCCGACCACGGCCCAGAGCAAGCCGGCTGCAGCGAACACGAAGCCGCCGCGGGAAAGACCTTGCACCCCCTGAAGGGTGAGGCCGAAGAGCAGGTAGCCCAGCACGAGCAGCGCGGCGCCACCGAGCCAGAGGCCGGGTCTCGAACGATTGGCGACGAACTGTTTGTCGTCGAAGACGAGCTTTGAGAGCGTCATGAGAGGAACGTGCTCGAGTCGATAGGGCCGCGGGCCGATTTCGCGTTCGGCGCGACCAGGAGACTCGTCTGATCGCCATTCGTCGCGAAGGGCGAGAGCCAGAGTTCACCAGGCGCCCCGGGGCCTTCGGCGAACGATACCTGCCCGTACTGGAAGTACTTGAGGTGCCACCGATCCTTGGCGAAGTTAGCCAGTACCGAGAACGCGCCGCGATGATAGCGCACCACGTCGACGCGTCGAGCGGTGTTCGTGTGGCTCGGCTCGCAGGCCGTCGAGAAGTAATGCGCGTCGCCGGTGCTCCTCGCATGAAAGACCGGTCCGGCGACCGGATGCAGCCGTTCGCAGCGCGATCCGTCGCGGGCGAGACGGTGGATCCAGTTGCGTTCCTCCGGCGCGTCGGAGCCGAACAGGATGCCCTCGGGGGTGAACAGTAGGTCGATGGCCCGGCTCTGCTGGCTGCCGCTGTGCACCGGTTCGAACCGCATCGTGTCGAGCTCGGCACGCCAGATCGTCGACTCGTGATCGAGATCACCCGTTGTCACCCACAGGGAGCCGTCGAGCGGATCGTGCTGCGCTGCATGGATGTGGCGGACGCCGGTGAAGACGTGGGCAGGCTGCCAGGTCTCTCCGAGGTCGGCCGAGCGCCACAGCGTGACCGGAGAACGCTCCGGGTTCGAGCGGTAGTCGCCGAAGTGCATCAGGCGCCCGTCGAACGCGACACGCAACGGGCGCGAACCGACGAGCGTCGCCGTTCGTCGCGTCTGGCCGGTGGAGAGTTCGACGACGTGCACCCCGGTGCCTGCGAAGACCACCAACCGATCGTCCGCCACCTGCAGACAGTGCTTGATGCCCGCGCGCATGAGGCGAGCGCCGAGGCGCGACCGGGAAGCGATGTCGCGACGTAGTCCCAGATCCACCACCGCGACGCGCTCGAAGTGCCGACCACCATCGTCGCTGAGCTCGATCCGGCGCCCTCGGGAACGGACTACCCGCTCCTCGTCCACCCAATGGCAGATGCCGTTGATGCGTCGAACGATGCGACTCACCGGAGGGTCCGGATCTTCGGACCGGGCTGCGAACCGTTGTCCGGCGCGAGCGATTCGACCTCGAGCGGACGCCTCGAGACGACATACAGGGCGACCGCGCCTCGAAGCAGCCGGCCGACCAGGGCGCCGGCCGCACGCTGGACGAAAGGCCCGGTCATGGAGCGTTCGTGCCCCCCGCTCTCGAGCGCCGGTCGGCACGCGATCTCGACGACGGCGGCCTCGAACGTCGACAGACGTTCGGTCCAGCGACCACTGTTGTGGCTCAGCAACGGGCCGAGGGTCTGGGCTTTCCAGTCCGTTTCATCCGGCGCGACGAGTCGCCGCGCTGTCGAGGTGAAGTCGAGCATGTCGTCGGTGTAGATCACGTCCAGCCAGTCGCAGAGACATTTCAGTACGTCCTCGGGGTTCACGAGCAGATCCTCGTAGGAGAGCGTGTAAAGGACCTCGGCAGGCAGGCGTCGCTCGGCGCGGATGGCCAGATCGAACTGGACGGCCGCCGCCAGAATCTGTCGGAAGACCCCTTGGCCGGCCGACCAGCGAGCCCCCTTCTTGGAAGCGAGCACGTCTCGCGGGTCGCGGTGAATGTGCACGACGCGGCAGTCCGGCCACAGTGCCGCGAGCGTTTCGATGTGCTCGATCAGCCGCGGGTCCTTGTCCCCGACATAACGTCCGGTCCGACCGCTCGCGAGCCGTTCGTAGAGCGCGAGCGACAGCGCTCTCGGCGAGCCGTCGGGCGAGCGATGCGGCGAGGTGGCCGCCAAGTCGGATGGCGGGCCGAGCGTGTCGGCGATCGCTGTCTGCAGGCCATCGACACGCGCGAGTCGTGCGTCCTCCCGCCATGCCCGGGCGAGCGTTCGGCGACTCTCACCGTCGAGCGGCAAGTCGGCTGAGCGTCCCGCCAAACCGTAGCGGCGCAGGAAGCCGCTCTCCGGCAGAAAGTAGACTTCGGGATGCGAGCCGAGCATCGACTGCAGCAAGGAGGTGCCCGAGCGGCCCACGCCCACCACGAAGAGTCTCGTCGGTCGATTCTCCCGGGCGTTCACGGGCGACACCAGTCGACGAAGCGGGCATGCCAGACGTCGCTGCGCAAGGCGTCCCCCGACGTTCGCGCGCCGTTGCAAAGGCGGCCGTAAAGTTCGTCGTCGTCGACGAGTCGGGTTATCGCCACACGCAAGGCCTGCACCGAGCGCGGCTCGACGAGCAAGCCGTTGTCGCCGTCGCGGACGACCTCCGGAATCCGGCGCCAGTCGCTGGCGATCACCGGGCGTCCGCATTGGAACGCCTCGACCACGACGCCCGGCAGACCCTCGCCATGCCAGAAGGTTGGGAGCACCAGCGCGTCGTAGCCTCCGAACACCTCGCCGACGCTTCCAGGGTCGATTTCGCCCCGGTAGTCGACGCCTGCCTGTCGCTCGAGCCGATGTACCAGCCCCGATTCGATGGGGGAACCGAAGCAATCGACATGACAGAGTTCCGAAAGACCATCCATGGCGTCGAGCAAGACCTCGATCCCCTTCTGGCGGCGGATCTGACCCAGGAAGATCAGACGAGAGCAACGCGCTCTCGGCGGACAGCCCGGGGGAAGCGAGCGCGTGTTCGGCAGGCGCTTCACGTTGCCGAGGCTCTGGAACCGAATGATCAGGGCGTCGGTCTCCAGCACGACGGCACGGCAACGACGCGCCATCGCCATGAACACGCGCCGTCCGGCGCTATTTGCCCGATCGTATCGCTCGTCCAGATTACCGCCGAACGCCCGGAGCACCAGCGGTCGGCGCATCAGGGCGGCGAGAACCCAGACGAGCGGAAAGACGGTGAAGACGCCGCCGCTCGAGCAGTTCAACACCCAGACATCGCTCGTCCGCCCACGACGGAAGAGGGCGAAGGCAATCGACCCCGCTGCACGTATGCCGACCGTCAGCCGCCCGAGGGACCCGCGCCCGGACATCGGGCGAGACAGGTTCACCACCGATACGGACACATCGGCCTGTTTTTCCAGGTCGACGACCATCTGCCGAAAGGAGACCTTGGCACCGCCGAGCTGATCGCCTTCGATCGGCAAGGGACCGATGAGCAACAGGGAGTCGCGCGCCATTTGATCGAGAGCCGTCGACGGAATCAATCCGGGACCGCGTCGACGACTTCGCGAGAACGCTCGTCTTCCCGCAGCTCTCCATCGGCCGGCACGGCGGCGTTCGGCCGGACCTGAAATGCCGGAACGTGCGGGAACGTGAGGGTGCTCTGCTTGCCCATGCTTTCCCTCGACAGATCGATCCCGTGGTCCGCCCGCAATCTTTCCCTGCCGACGGCGGCGGTTCGGAGGTCACGCTCGATCTTACTCGCAAGGCAAGCGGTGAAGACGAAGTGCAACAGGGTCAACGCGATGAATCCGCCGAAGAAGATCCAGGCGGGTAGCGACGACAGCTGGGCGAGGACGCCGATCCCGAGCATGGCGACATGCACGCCGAGCATGACGATCAGCGTCCGTCCGGCCGTCAGACCGCCGGCCTGCAGAAGATGGTGAAGATGATCGCGACCGGCGCGTAGCGGCGAACATCCACGCTGCACTCGCCGCAGGACGACGACGGTCGTGTCGAGCAGCGGGAGCCCGAGCAGCCAGCCGGCCACGACCGGTTCGATAGCCTGATTCGGCGGTCTTGAATAGCCGACCAGCAGCACGGCGATCAGGAGACCGAGAAGCGTCGAGCCGGAATCGCCGAGGAACACGCGGTGGCGATCGCCGAAGACGCCCAGGTTGAGCACCAGAAAGGCGGCAAGCGCTCCGATCGCGACCACGCAAAGCAGCTCCGGCGCAACGCCGGAAGCAAGGAGAGTGAGGATCGTCAGCGCTCCGAGGCTCGCGGCGATGAGCGAGGCGAGCAGACCATCCAGGCCGTCGGTCATGTTCGTGGCGTTCAGAGCGCCGACGACGCAGAACGTCGTGAAGACGACCGCGACGCCGCCATCGAACCGTATGTCGCCGGTGCCGAGCACGTTGCCGAGAGAGTCGATGCGTACGTCGAAGACCATGGCGAGTACTAACGCGATCCCCGTCTGACAGACGAGACGAAGCTTCGGATCGAGATCCAGGGCGTCGTCCAAGGCGCCGAGCAGTAGGGCTGCCCCCCCCAGAATCAGCGCGATACCCCCTACACAACCGACGGACATCGCCGGGCCGAGAACCAGATCCACGACGATGGCAATGATGACCATCGTGACGTAGATGCCCATGCCACCTGCCAGCGGAACCTCGCCGCGATGACGCTTGCGCTCGTTGGGTAGATCGACGAGACCGATACGCGTGCAGACCCGACAACTGATCCACAACATCGGCAGCGCGAGCACGAAGGCGGCGATGAAAACGAAGGAAGTGATCATGGAAAACAAAAAACCTTGCTGCGATCAATGTCGGCAATTCCCAGGATCCATTCGCGACGACGTCGACCGCACGTTATCGAGTGAGAACACTTGTATTGCGCGTAGGTAGGGTTGCCTACGTAAACCGTACAGGGACGATGCTGGCACACCGCGTCAAATGCCTGCCAGTGAACTTTTTGCTAGGGAAGTCGACGTGTTCTCGCTTCTCTCGAGCGGCCCGTCGTTCCCGGCCGCAGGCCTTGCCAGCCGAAGAGCCGTTTGTCCAACATGATCGAGGATAACGAGGACGGTTAGAAAGCGCCGTGACGCAATCGCTTGAACACCGAGGCCGACGACCGGTGCCCATTCCCGGAAAGTCGCAGCCGCCGGGCCGGGCTACCGGACTGTAATCTCGCGCGCCCGGGCGCGCTGGCGCATTGGCACGGAAAGTCTTCGCGGGGGCCAGCGTGGAGCGGGAGCATCTGTCAGACTGTGCCGCGCGAGCGGCTCTAACCAGTGTGGCCCGAGCATCACGGGACGCCGGACTTGCAGTATTCGTCCGCTTGAACTAGCACGACATCCATCCACGACGATAAAGGACTACCGCCCGATGCCCCTTCGATCGAATTCGCGCGCCCGCGCTCGCCTCACGGTTCCGCTGACCCTTCTCTGCACTTGGGGCGTCGGCTCCGCGACGGCCGACACGCGGGTGACCCGCATCCTGTCGATACCCGTGTCCAAGTCGCAGCTGTCGGTTCAGCAGACCCCGATCGACACCTTCGACGGCCGCGTCTACACCGCCAACATCGAGCCCGGCAGGAACGGCGATTCGGCCGACACCTCGCTGTCCACGCGCGTGCGCCAAGGCACTCGCGAGTCGGACGGTAGCTTCACCTGGCGTACGTTCAGCGTTGACGACCGCACCGCGGCGAACCCCTATCACACGGCGCCCGCCATCGGCGTCGATCGAACCGGTCGCGTGCACGTCGCCTACAACATGCACAACCTGCCGTGGCAGTACCAGCGCACGGAAGCGTCGCACGATCTCGCGAGCTTCCGCTTTCGCGGACAGGAAATCGGGAAGGCCGAGATCGATCGCGCCTTCTACCGGAACAAGACCGACTTCCCGACGCTCGGCAAGGCCGAGATCCCGGGCAACCAGATCTCTTACCCAGCCTTCTTCCGCAACCGCTCGGGCGAGCTCTACCTCAGCTATCGCTTCGCGGCCCGACCGGACCGAGCGTTCGCCGATCGCTCGATGAGCGGAGGCGTGGCGCGCTACGACGTCGCGAGCCAAGGATGGACAGGAGTCGGCGGGCGCCTGACCCTCGGGCGCAACGACTTCGCGAGACACCCGGACGCAGCCGACGAGGTGGCGGCGGTGGCCGAAAGCCTGGGTTGGACGGTCTACCTGCCCGACCTTCTGTTCGACGCCGACGACAACCTGCACATGCAGTTCTTCTGGCGCTCCGGAACGGCCGGCCGGGACCTCACGCGCCCTTGCTACGTCACGCTGCGCAGCGATGGACGCTTCGTCGATCCGGACGGTCGCGACCGGGGTGAGACGCTGGGCGCCGGGGACTGCGGCAACATGGGTTTTTCGAACTCAGATTCCTTCTTTTCCATCGCGAACTCGGCGATGAGTCGGGAGGGGGTTCCCCACGTGCTCCTGAGCCCCATGGGCGAACGGCGGCAGATTCTGCGACTCGACGGTTCCCGTTGGGTGCGCGAGAAGGCGCCGTGGGGCGCCACGGAGATCTTCTTCGATCGCTACGACACCTTGTGGGCGGTCGCGAGCGGCATCCGGCTCCTGCGTCGTCCGAGCGGCGCCAGCGAGTGGGAGCTCGTGCACTCGAACCGCGGGGGCGGCGACTGCCATCCGCGCGCCGTCGTCGACGAGAGCGGCACGACCGCCTTCCTGCACACCCATTCCTGCGACGGGAAGCAGGTGAACCTCTACGAGATCGAGCTCTGAGGGACACGCTTGCCGCGGCAGTCGGTGCGCGTCGACGCAGCGATTGCCGTGGAGCGAACGGCGCGCGCTCAGCGCCCGGGCATCTTCAGAGGCGCGACCACCGCTTCTGCAGTGCCAGCCATTCCTTGACGACGTCCTTGGAGCGGTCCAGCTCGACGTCGTCGAGGCGAATCGGGGCGTCGACGGCGAAGGGCCGGGTAGGCGTGGCGAATTCGACGAGCCCTATGGGCAGGCAGTCGAGCGCCCGCTCGGCCGCGTCCAGCAAGCCGTAGGCGGTGTAGCCGCCGATGCAGTCGAGCTTCTCTCCGCTCGCCAGGTCTTTCTTGGCCATCGCGATGACCCGGCTCACGTGTGGCTCGACCACGCGAGCGAGCGGTTCACCGTCGATCAGCACCTGGGCGATCGTCATCGGAAGTTCGAGGTGCACCAGGTGGAACGGGCGAAAGAAGAAGTAGTCCGGCCCGTCGCCCATCTTGTACAGCGTCAGCGCCTTCGCGTGTAGCGTTCGTTTCGGGTGGCGGGCGATCACCGCGACGCCGGCACCGAAGTCACCACCGAGCGTAAAGTCGACGTGGTGGCCTTCGTCGGGCATCACGGCTCCGAAGTCCGCGAGCGCGTCTTGCTGGGTGGTGCGGACGCCGTGCATGCCTCTGACGGCGGGTACCGCGCCACGCGCATTGGCCACCACCGCTTGCTCGATCTGCATCTTGGTCCCGTCGCCGAACGATGTCGTCATGATCGCCGACGTGGTGTCGCGCTTCGAGAAGTTCTCGCCGCTGCTCGGATTCTGGTGCACGTTCAGGTGGCGCTTGCAGTTCAGCAGCGTCGTGACCTCGAAGCCCATCGACTCGACCTGCTCGGCGAGCCGGAACTGGGCGCCGGGTTGATCGCCGTCGGCGATGGTGTAGACGACGCCCGCCGAACGGGCGCGGTCGTGGAACAGCCAGCCGAGCAAGGTGTCGACCTCGGCGTTGAAGGAAATGACGTCAAAGCCGTGGTCGAGGGCAAAGAGGATGGTGCGGGTCCCGTATTCGAGAGCGCCGGTCGCCTCGACGACCGCGTGCAACGGGAGTTCGGCAAGCGCCTCGAAGTGTTCGGTGACGGCGGGCTTGCAGTTCGCGATGGCGTCGGCGAGTACGGAGGGCGTGTCCGAAATCACGATGTCCGCCTCGTCGATACCGAGATCGGTGTACGCCTTGACGGCGTTGTCCAGGGTCCGATTGACGATGATCGCGGGACGCACGGCGGGCATCTGGTCGAGGATGTGGACGACGCCCGAGGCGACGTAGCCCGCCCCGACGACGGCGATGGCGAACCGACCGTGCTCCTGCTCGTGGCCCTTCAGATTGTTCCAGACATTCATTCGACGGCGACTCCTTCCCGGATGGGGCCCGGATCGAATGACCCCCCTGACTCGAGATCATAACGGTCCGTGCGCGAGACGACTCGCCAAGGATTCCGGGCTGGCGAAGGCGTCACACACTGTCCTTGAGCAAATCGCTGCGTAATGACGGTACATCGAACCGCCACGACCGCTGCGGGAAAGGTCTGTTTGCGCGCGATATCTCGAACCCGTTACCCCCCATATTTTCGCGTCCGGCATCGCCGAGAACGTCTGACGCTAGGCCTTACTCCGATCGGTCGCGGACAACGCACTTCGGAAGCGGGCGGCGGTTGCTGCCATGGGAGATGGAGCCTGGCGGACTTGCCGGTCGAGGTCACGGTACGAAGAGCCCGGCGGCCGGGCCATCGCAAGCCGTTGACTCCGATGATAATTTTAGTTGTCGAAAATCTCTGACGCCACACGGTCGAACACGCTACCGTCGAGCCGTAATGGTCGATCGAATGCCTGCGCTCATAGTGGGCCGTCGGCTGCGGTTGCGGAGTATTCTTCCGGTCCACGCCGACCGACACCCGAAAGCCATCATGAAGACGCCGCTGACGACGCTCCTCCTGCTGGGATTGCTCGCCGGCTGCGACAACGGTTCGGATGATGCTTCGAACGCTTCGAACGCTTCGAACGCTTCGGGCCCCTCGGTGGAAATGACGGGCTTCGGCGAGGAAGTGATCCTGGCAGACGGCTCCGAGGTCGTACCGGTCGTCGACGGTGGCGTCGGTGAGCGTGATCCGGTGGAGAACATCGAGGCCGAGATGGCGTCGCCGGGCGCCGGGGCGAGCGAACCGGTCATCACCGTCGACAACCATGTCGAGCTGCTCGGCAACGTCTTCGCGATCTTCTCGGCAGGTCTCTACGGGGACGACCTGCTGACGGCACCCGACTATTCGGACCCGTTCTTCGACGGCAAGCCGGAAATCGGCGATGACGGCAATCCGATCTCGCCGCCGGTCAACATCGTGTGCGGGAACGGCGGCGCGGCCTCTTTCGTGCCCGAGAACGACGGCCTCGTTTTCGACTCGATTGCTGCCTGGAACTTCGAGTTCGATAGCTGCCAGGACGGCGAGCGACTGCTGGACGGGGATCTCAGGCGCGAAATCTTCGAGTCCATCACCCTGGCCTCGAGCGGTTTCTCCAGCGAGTCGCAGTCACTGCTCAAGCGCTTCTCCGGCACGCTCCAGCACACCCTCATCAGCGGTTCGGCGTTCCTTTACACCACCGACATGAATTTCAGCCTCACAGGGCCGATGAACGTGCTGTCGATCTCCGACTCCACCACGCGGCTCAACACGGATCGGCAGTTCGGGCGAATGAGCGGCGGCTTCACCGTGTCGGCCGACTGGACGAACGGGCAGCCGGTCGCCGTCCTGGTCACCGAGGAGTTCGCGCAGGACGAGGATCCGGGTCTCGAGGGCAGGGGCATGAAGTTCGAGAGCGGTCGGATCGAGCTCGTTGCCGGCGCCGACAACCGTCTGGTACTGACAGCTGATACCGGCGACCTCGACACGGTCGAGATCACCATCGCGGCGGCCGGGGCGAGCGAGACCTTCGTATCGTCCTGGGAGCCCTGGTCGGCGCGCTTCTACTTCGAGTCCGAATCCGGCTACTGACCGCTCTCGGCTTCGATGGCGCGCGATCACCGCGATGACGGCGACGAATCTTCGCCGAGCGCCAAGTCGATGTGCCGGCCCGTGCCGAAAGGCCGAACAAGTCGCGCATCAGGATGATGTTCTTGCCTGCCTCGATCGTCAGTGCATCGAGCTCGGCGCGCAGCGTTCTGGCGAATGCCGCCCACTGCGTCCTCTGGATGGCGGTGCGCGGAAGCAGGGAGTTGACGATTCAGACTAGTCAGTCATCGGAGGCGGAACGCCGCCCGGGCTCGAATCGGCGTTACGCTGCTGCGCTACGCCCGCGGCCGGTGCGGACGGCACGACTCAGCGCGGGTCGTTACGCCTGCGATAGACAGGGGCCGACGGAGGCCCGGCAAGGAGACCTTCCGTCGAGCCCTTGGCCAGCGCACGGGCATAGACGTCCAGTGCTCGTCCGATGATCTCCACCGTACGGTCGATGTCCTCGTCGGTGTGAGAGTAGCTCGTGATCAAGCTCGGGGCGAGCACGCCTCCGCGACAGAGTTCCTGCAGGAACAAGGTACGAAAGGTTTGCGACGGCAGACCGGCTGGATCTCTGGTGTTGAAGACAAGGTTGCAGCTGCGACCCGTGATCGAGACATGATCGGCGGTGCCGGTCCTTTCGAGCTCGCATACGAATCCCGCTCTGAGGCGGTCGCCCGCAGCGTAGAGCCGCTCGACGACAGGTTGGTCGCGATAGATGCGCATCGTCTCGATCGCCGCTGCCAGCCCGGAAGATTCGGCTCCGTGCGTGGTAGACAGCAGGAACACGCGCTCGGCATGCGTGTGCAAGAGGCCGCCGAGTTCCATGAACTCGCGCTTGCCTGCCAAGGCGGAAACGGAGAAACCGTTCGCCATGGCCTTGCCGAAGCAAGAGAGGTCGGGGGTGATGTCGAAGAGGGTCTGGGCGCCATTGGTGTGCCAGCGAAAACCCGTCAAGGTCTCGTCGAGCACCATCAGTGCGCCGTGGCGATCGCAGAGCGCCCGCACCTTGTGCAGGTAGCCGTCGGCGGGGTCGTTGCCACGCGCGGGCTCGAGCACCACGCAGGCAAGCCTCTCCGGCTCTTCGTCGAACAGGCGTTCCAGAGAGGCGATATCGTTGTAGTCGAAACGTCGAGTCAGGGCCTTGACGGGATCGGGAATGCCGGAGTCGATCGCCGTCGTGCCGATGAACCAGTCGTCGTAGGAGAAGAATGGACTTTCGCTGCACAGCGCAATCAGTGGTCGCCCGGTCGCCGCGCGCGCGAGCTTGCAAGCCGCGGTCATCACCGTCGAGCCGTCCTTGGTGAACTTGACCATGTCGGCGCGCGGGACAATTTCGAGAAAGGCCTCGGCGCACTCGACCTCGATCGCGTGCGGGCGGTTGAAGTTCTGACCGTTCGCCGCCGCCTCGGTCGCCGCTTGTAGCACGGAGGGCCAGGCGTGCCCGAGAGTGACCGCTCGCAATCCCATGGCGTACTCGATGTACTCGCGCCCCTCGACGTCCCAGACGTGGCAGCCCTTGCCCCGCGTAATGAAGGCCGGCGCGTTGGCCGGATACTGATCGTCGCCCTTGGCTGAAGTGTGGCAGCCGCCGGGAATCAGGCGGTGGGCGCGCTCGCGCAGGGAGTCGGTGGCGCGTCGGGCTTCGACGAGTGACGTCGGCGATCGATCGGTCAGGCCGTTCACGGAATGCGTGTTCCTCATTGAAGGGAGCCCCACGGCGCCGCCGGAATGTCGCTTCGCTTCCGATCACGCTCTTCGAGGGCGGCGGCAGCCGTTTCGTCGTCGGATATTGCCACGAACCGTCTTCGGTATCTCGGGGTGTGAAGCACCGGTCCGCTCTGCCGACCGCGACCGGAAATGCGGGGCCGGATCGGTGACAATGCGTGCCGGGACGTCCGTCCCTCACCCCGTCGAATCGAGGAGTTCCAAACGATGCCGTCGAGCCCTGTCCGGCAATGAGAGTCGTCTTCGTCCAGAAGTTCGTGCCGCACTACCGACTGCCCTTCTTCGAAGGACTTCGGGCACGTCTTGCGGAAGACGGGCATGAACTCGTCCTGCTCTACGGCGAGCCCGATCCTTTCGAGGGCTCGAAGGTGCGGATGGCCTATCCCGACTGGGGCATTCGCACGCCATCGAGCATCCGGCGTGTCGCCGGTCGCTACCTGTACTGGCAAGGCGCCCACCGTCACGTGAAGCGTGGCGATCTGGTCGTCGTCGAGCACGCGGCGAAGCTGCTCGACAACTATCTGCTCTTTCTGATGCGTCAGGCGGGTCGCATCCGGCTTGGCTACTTCGGCCACGGGCAGAACTTCCAGGCCAAGAACGAACTGGCGATTTCCGCCTGGGTCAAGCGGCGGATGCTCGCCGACATCGATCGCTGGTTCGCCTACACATCGGTTTCCCACGATTCGCTCGTCCGACAGGGCGTGTCCGATGAGCGAATCACGGTGGTCAACAACACGCTGAAGCCAGCTGCCGGCGCTCGCCCGAACGACGTGCCCGAGCCGCTTACCTTCGCCTATGTCGGCGGTCTTTACCGGGAGAAGCTGCTGCCATTGCTCGTCGACGCCTGCACACTCGTGGCCGAGGCCCGGCACGGGTTCGTGCTGGAAGTCGTCGGCGACGGGCCGGATGCGCCCTGGCTTCGCGAGCAGGCATCGACCCGCCCGTGGTTGCGGGTACACGGCTCGCTTTACGGTGAGGAGCGGGACGCGGTGCTGGTCAGAAGCGCCGCCATTCTCATGCCCGGACTCGTCGGCCTGATCGTCGTCGACGCGTTCCAGTTCGCCCGTCCACTCATCACTTCGGACGCCGGTGAGCACAGTCCCGAAATCGCCTACCTCGAGGACGGCGTGAACGCGCTCGTCACGCATGGCGAGTCCATCACTGCACGCGACTACGCCGACACGGTACTGCGTTTCATCGACGATCCCGATTTGGTCGCGCGGCTCCGGGCGGGCTGTCTCGAAGCGGCCGAGCGCTACAGCATCAAAGCGATGGTGGACAACTTCCATGAGGGGGTCCGTGCCGTCTTCGACGCCGACGGAAAAGGCAAGACGGAATGACAAGCGACGCCGTCGTCGGGTTGGTGCCGGCCGCGGGTCACGCGCGGCGCCTGGCGCTCGCTTCCGGCAGCAAGGAGTTGCTCGAGGTGCCCGATCTGACACGGACCGGTGACAGATCGTCGATCGGTCAGGTGCCGGTCTGCCGGTACCTGCTGGATCAGTATCGGACGGCCGACATCCGGGAAGTGACCGTCGTCCGCCGAGCGGAGAAGCTCGACCTGGCGGAGTACCTCGAGTCGACGGCTTGCGAGGATCTGGCGATCGAGCAGCTGGTCGTGTCGCCCACGCCCGGATCGGCGCATTCGCTGGCGCTGGGGTGCGAGCGCCATTCGAATCGCACGATCGCGATCGGCTTTCCCGATATCGTCATGACCCCGGATACGCTCTGCCGCGAGGCACTCGCGCAGCTCGATCGCACCGGCGCGGACGTGTGCCTCGCTCACGTGCCGATTCCCGACGAGGAACGCGATGTCTGGGACAAGACCGAACTCGACGGGGAGCGTGTCGTCGGGCTCGTCGTCAAGCCCGCTCACCTTGCCTACGATCGCTCCTGGGTAATGGCGGTCTGGCGGCCTGTCTTCTCGGCCTATCTGATCGACTGGCTGGTCGATGATGACAAGGCCGGGCGGGTGTGCGGAGAAATCGCGCTGAGTCACCCGATCCAGGGAGCGATCGCCGCCGGGCTGCACGTCACTGCGTCCTTCACCCCTGGCGGCTTCGCGCTCGACGTTGGAAAGCCGGATCGCCTGAGGGCAGCCCGTGCGCTCGGGCGCGGACTCTAGGACTCAGGTACGCCGGCCTCGGTCGCGCTATGCCGACACCTTTGCATCGGTCTCGGGTTTCGTGTAGAGCGCGATCAGATTGCCGCTCGTTGCGGTGAACGGACTCCGCGACCAGTCGCTCCACTTGGCCGTCGGCACGAGTCCGGCCAGTCGGGCCATCAGGTCGAGTTCGCCCGGATAGATGAAGCGGAGGCGATTCGGAATCATGGTGGTCTGCCCTTCGCTGATACGTACCCGCTGCGTATTGACGATCTGGTGATTCGGCTCCAGGCGGGCCAGGCGGAAGTCGGCCGACTCCACAGCCACCTCGATCGTCACGGTTTCCTGATTGTTGACGAAGCGCGTGCGGTCGTGGACGAACATGTCGAGCAGGAGTCGTCCCCCCGGCGGCAGGTGCGCCGCGGCGTTCTGGAGGCATGCAACCTGCGCGGCCTGTTCCCCCAGCATGAATATCGTGCTGAATACGCTGTACACGAGGGTGACGGGCTTGCCGAGCTCGAAATCGCTGAAGTCGGCGCGGATAGGTGTCACTCGATCCTCCCCGACCTTCTCGCGAAGCTTCTCGAGCATGGGCTCGGAGATGTCGACGCCATAGACGTGAGTGCCGAGCGCACTCAGCGGAATGGCCAGACGGCCAGTGCCGACGCCGAACTCGAGCGCGTCTCCGCCGGCAGCCAGTTCGTGGAGCAGGGCACCGCCACGCTCGTTGTCGTCTATGTCGTCGAACAGCGCGTCGTAGTTGGGCGCGTGCAAATCGCCGTACAGTTCGGGGGACAGGGTCTTCACGGGGCTGCGTTTCTCGACAGGATGGCAAGCGCCGGATGATACGGGTTAGCCGATCCGCCTTGCAGCGCCTCGTGAGAAGAACGCTTCTCCTAGCGAGCCGCGTTCGCGACCCGCTCTGCCGCCATCTCGTTCGGACGCCAGCCACCGTCCGGCTCGACGTCCAGCAACTTCCAGTGAAGATCGCGCTCGGACATCAGCGTCGGCTCCAGTGGCCACTCGATTCCGAGCGCCGGATCGTCCCAGCGAAGCCCCGTCTCCGCGGATGGCGCATAGGGGGCGGTGCAAAAATAGTTCAGCCTAGTGTGCGCGCGCAGCACCTGATACCCGTGGGCAAAACCCTTGGGAATGTACAGCTGTAGTCCGGAGGCGGCGTCCAGATCGATGCCGAACGTTTCACGATAGGTCGGGGAGTCCTCTCGCATGTCCACGACCACGTCGTGAATCGCTCCGGACAGACAACGAACCAGCTTGTCCTCGGCGTGCGGAGCCTCCTGGTAATGCAAGCCGCGAAGCGTACCGACATGCTCGTTGACCGCTTCGTTGACATGGACCAAGCGATGTTCGAGCCCGCGGGACTCGAACTCCTCCGCGGCGAAGATTCGGGAGAAGGAACCGCGTTTGTCGCTGCGGACGAGCGGATCGACGATCCAGAGATCGTGGATGGGCGTCTGGATGAACTCCATGGCGATTTCTCTGCGGTTCTGGACGGGCGCGCCGCCGACGGATTCTTCGTCAAGGAATCGACGGGAATGCACTCTTTGACACATCATGAGCTGACGCCTCGGAAGCCCCGAAAACGCGCCGCCTCAGTGCTATCGTACGACGGGTGTCGTCCCTAATGACGACTCCTACCGCATTGCGTGTCGGAAACGGGAAGCCCTGCTCATCTCTGCGGCGCCGTTGACCTCATGGTGACAAGGCGTCGACGGATCGATCATCGACGGCGTTTTCGAGTGTTTTCTGGTGTTTGGCGGTGCCGGCCCGGACGACCTAGCCTGCAGTTGTACCCTTGTGGCCGAACCCCGTTCAAGAGTTCTCCATGACGATTTCCACATATCCTCGCTACCGAATATTTCTGCCGGAGTACTGCGCGCTGGATCGCGATTCGGCCGCCGAGGTCATCGTGCAGCAGGGGGTAGCCCGCCGAAGTTTCGGCGTCACTGCGCTTGCGGTCCACGGTCTGATCGAATCGACGACGCAGCCGGCGCTCGGAGACAAGATCAACCGCATCCAGATGATCCTGCCGGACGGGCAGCCGGTCGTCTGGGCTCTGAATCTTTTTTATCGACTCGGACTCCGGTTCAAGATTCCCGGCCCCTCGCTCACCAGTGAAGTGCTCCGGCAGGCCGAGCCCCTGGGCCTCTCCGTCTATCTGTACGGCAGCACGCGCGACACGCTCGACAAGTTCTCCGCGCATATCGCCGCGACTTATCCTGGACTCGTCCTCGCCGGTACCCACGAGGACCGTTTTCGCGACGCGACACCGGAGGAGGACGCGGCGGATGTCGAGAAGATACGTGCGAGCGGCGCGAACATCGTGTTGGTCGGTCGCGGCTGCCCCCGGCAGGAGCATTGGGTAGCCGATCACGTTGGCCGGGTGGACGCGGCCATGCTCGCGGTCGGCGCGGCGTTCGACTACCACGCTGGAAAGTTGCGCCGCGCCCCGATGTGGGTTCAGAAGGGAGGTCTCGAATGGGCCTTCCGACTGGTCCAGGAACCTCGCCGTCTCTGGCGTCGGTACCTGTTCAGCAATTTCCGGTTCCTCTACGAAATCCTTCGTCACAAGTTCATCCTCGGACGCCCTTGATCCATGACCACTCAACGCCTTCTCGTCACGGGTTCCGCCGGTCTGATCGGCAGCGAGGTCGTCGCCTGGTTCGCCGAGTCCGGCTGGGAGGTACTGGGCGTCGACAACAACATGCGGGCCGACTTCTTCGGTCCGCAGGGCGACACCACGTGGAATACCCGACGGATGCAAGAGCGGCACGCGGGCTACCGCTGCGAGAACGTCGATATCCGTGATCGCGAACGGCTCGCCGCCCTCGTCGCCGACTTCCGACCGGACGCCGTGGTACACACCGCCGCCCAGCCGAGCCACGACCTCGCCGCCTCTCGACCTTTCGACGACTTCGACGTCAACGCGGTCGGCACGCTCAACATGCTGGAGTCGGTTCGCCGCTTCTCGACCGACGTTCCGTTTGTGCACCTCTCGACCAACAAGGTCTACGGGGATCGCCCGAATGCCTTGCCACTGGTCGAGCTCGAGAGCCGTTGGGACTACGAGGAGGGCCCCCTGCGTGAGGGGATAGCCGAAGACTTTCCGATCGACCAGTCCAAGCACTCGGTCTTCGGGGCGAGCAAGGTCGCCGCGGACGTGATGGTGCAGGAGTACGGGCGCTACTTCGGGATGCCGACGTGTTGCCTGCGAGGCGGTTGCCTGACCGGTCCGAACCACTCGGGCGTGGAGCTGCACGGGTTCATCAGCTATCTGGTGCGCTGCAACCTCGAGGAGCGCGAGTACACCGTCTTCGGATACAAGGGCAAGCAAGTCCGCGACAACATCCACTCTCACGACGTTGCCGCCTTCATCGCCGCCTTCCTCGACGCCCCGCGCGTGGCCGAGGTCTACAATCTCGGCGGCGGGCCGGCCAACTCGATCTCGATACTGGAGGCCTTCGAATTGACCGCGTCGATCAGCGGCAAGGAGATGCGCTGGAAGTACAGCGACGAAAACCGCATCGGAGATCACATCTGTTATTACTCGAATCTCGCCAAGATGCGTGAGCATTACCCCGCCTGGGATATCACCAAGGATCTGCGGACGACGTTCGAAGAGATCCACGTGTCCTGGCAGCGTCGTGGCGACTGAGACACCCGACCCGGTCCGCCCCGCCACTGCACGCGCGGCGCGGGGTCGCAAGTCGCGGCTCCCGCGCGAGAGTTCGCGGCGAGGGTCGTTGCGTCCGACGGCCGAACCTCGGGCGAGGCGTTCCGGGTCGGGCTTCCTGAGTGCGATCTGGTACCGGCCGACGAACTTCGGCAGGGTGCCAGGGACGTTGGACCTGCTTGCCGTCCTCGTGAGCTTCACGCTTTGTCATCGGCTGTACTTCGGTGACCTCGACTTCACGTCCGAGCGGCTCGGGCTGACTATCGCCGCAGTCGTCTTTTCCTTCGTCGTGCTGAGCGTGACCGGCACCTACAACGAAGCGCGTCGACCGCGCCGCCTGCCGCGCGAGGCGCTGCGGTTGCTTTTCGCCTGGAGCCTGACGGTGTCGGCGCTAGGTCTGTTCGCCTTTCTCGCCTACATCGCCGAGGATGTGTCGCGGTTGTGGTTCGGACTCTCCTCGACACTTGTCTACGCGACCATGGTGGTCGTGCGAACCCTGTGGTTGGCAGGACGCATCGCGGCACGTAGCGGCGACGAAGTGCGCGCGGTCGCGATCATAGGCGCGCGTGAACGAGGCGGACGCACTATCCAGCGGCTGCGCGCCAACCTCTCCACCCGCTACAACGTCGTGGCGATGTTCGACGACAGGGTGGACGTGGATGACAGCGCGGTGGTGCAGGGCACTGTCGCCGAACTCGCGGGTTTCGTCGAGAAACGCCGTCGCGATGGGCAGCCCGTCTCCGAGGTCTGGATCATGCTTCCGCTGGCCGAGGAGCAACGCATAAGGTCCGTTCTCGATACTCTCGAGGATTCCTCCGTCGACGTATGCATCGTGCCGGACGCGTTCGGCCTGCAGTTGCTGTCGGGAAGTATCTCCCGCGTCGCCGACATGCCCATCGTCAATGTTTCGGACATCCGTCTGGCGGAAAGCGCCGAGCTTTTCAAGGCGGTGTTCGACCGAGCGGTGGCGAGCGTGGCCATCGTCTTGCTGTTCCCGATCATGGCGGCGGTGGCGCTCGCCGTGAAACTCGACTCGCCCGGTCCGGCGCTCTTTCGGCAACGTCGGTACGGCATCGATGGGCAAGACATTGAGGTGTGGAAGTTTCGCAGCATGAAGGTCATGGAGGACGGAGGTAAGGTCAGTCAGGCGACCCGCGGCGATGTGCGCGTCACGCGTGTCGGTGCGTTTCTCCGTCGCAGCTCGCTCGACGAGTTGCCACAGTTCTTCAACGTGCTGCAGGGGAGCATGTCGATCGTCGGTCCCAGACCGCACGCGGTCTCGCACAACGAGGAGTACCGTCAGCGCATTCAGGGATACATGCTGCGCCACAAGATCAAGCCGGGCATCACCGGCTGGGCTCAGGTCAACGGCTGGCGCGGCGAGACCGACACGCTCGAGAAGATGGAGCAGCGGGTCCGCTACGACCTGGAGTACATACGAAACTGGACCCCCGGGCTCGACTTCAAGATCATGGTGATGACCGTGTTCCGGGGTTTTTACGGAAAGAACGTCTACTGAGAACAGTGCGGATGATGGACGGGATGACGATTGGCTGGAGTGAGCGCGGGTGAACGATACGTTCTGGCGAGGCAAGCGTGTGTTCGTAACCGGTCACACGGGGTTCAAGGGCGGATGGCTCTCCATGTGGTTGATGAGCCTCGGAGCAGAGGTTCGCGGCTACGCGCTCGCGCCCGACACGGAGCCGAGCCTGTTCGAGTTGGCGGGAATCGGCGACATCGTCGATTCGCGCTTCGCGGATGTTCGCGACGGCGCTACGCTGGCCGCTTCGATGGTCGAATTCTCCCCCGACATCGTCTTCCACCTGGCCGCGCAGCCGTTGGTACGGCTTTCGTACAAGGAGCCGGCGTCCACGTTCGAGACGAACGTCATGGGAACGATCAATCTTCTCGAAGCTGTGCGCGGCTGCTCTTCGGTCTCGGCGGTAGTCTGCGTGACCAGCGACAAGTGCTACCTCAACCGCGAGTGGCACTGGGGTTATCGCGAGCACGAAGCGCTCGGCGGTCACGATCCGTACAGCGCGAGCAAGGCCTGCGCCGAGCTGGCCGTGCAGGCCTGGCGGCTGTCCTTCCTCGGTGAAGGAGGTCAGGACTCGCGAAATTGCCCGGTGGGTACCGGTCGCGCCGGGAACGTCATCGGTGGCGGGGACTGGTCGGCCGATCGACTCGTCCCGGACATCCTCGCGCACCTCGCCGACGAGCGGCCGGTGACGGTCCGGAATCCGGTCGCGATCCGGCCCTGGCAGCACGTGCTCGAGCCTTTATCGGGTTATCTCATGCTCGCCGAGCGACTGGCGGATTCGGATGGGCAGGGTTGGGCAGACTCGTGGAACTTCGGACCGCCGGACGCCGATGCGCGAACGGTCGAGGGCATCGTCGCCACGCTTATCGACCTCTGGCCGGACGGCGGCTCGTGGAATCACGACGGTTCCGTGCATCCGCATGAAGCCCGCTATCTGAAATTGGACTGCTCGAAATCACGCGACCGCCTCGGCTGGCGGCCCATCTGGAGCCTCGATCAGACCCTGGCCGACATCGTCGAGTGGCACCGCGCCTACCTCGATGGGCAAAGCGTGCGCGACACGTCGCTCGCGACGATCAATCGCTACCTCGCCGACGCCCGTCGCTCGCACGAGAACCTGCCGCCGACCGATCACGGTCGATCGGGTCCGATCTTCGCCGCCGGCGGCGCGGCGGCCAGCCTTCCCGGAGACCGCTGACATGAAAGTCGTGATTCTCGCCGGTGGACTCGGCACTCGCCTTAGCGAGGAGACCAGCGTCCGACCGAAACCGATGGTAGAGATCGGTGGCATGCCGATTCTCTGGCACATCATGAAGATCTACTCCGCTCACGGCTTCGATGATTTCGTCGTCTGTCTCGGTTACAAGGGGCACGTCGTCAAGGAGTTCTTCGCCGACTACATGATGCGCCGCTCGAGCGTGCGTTTCGACATGGCGACCAACACCATGGAGATTCTCGGCGGCGACGTCGAATCGTGGAAGGTGTCGCTCATCGATACCGGCGCTAACTCGATGACGGGAGGGCGCATCCGCCGCGTGCGGGATCACATCGGTGACGAACCGTTCTGCCTGACTTACGGCGACGGTGTCTCGAACATCGATGTCGCAGCGCTCGTCGACTTCCACCGACGCGAGCAGGGGCTCGTGACCCTGACGGCCGTGCAGCCGCCGGGCCGCTTCGGCTCGATCGCCCTCGGTGCCGGCGAGAACCGTATCCACTCCTTCCACGAGAAGCCGGACGGCGACGGGGCATGGGTGAACGGCGGGTTCTTCGTCTGCGAGCCGGAGGTGATCGACCTCATCGAGGACGATCAAACGACCTGGGAGAACGAGCCGCTCCGGCATATCGCCGCAGCGGGGAAGCTCAACGCGTTCCGTCACGACGGGTTCTGGCAGCCGATGGACACACTTCGAGACAAGAGTTACCTCGAACGCCTCTGGGGTGAAGACGAGGCTCCATGGAAGGTCTGGTAGCCAACCAAGATACTTTTGGGTCTTCCGGATTCCGTGTGGGTGTCGTAGCCTTCGGGCATGCGCGATAGAGATCTGTACCAGACGATCCTTGGCA
>ENA-ORXT01001242-ORXT01001242.1-marine-metagenome-genome-assembly--contig:-NODE-1242-length-35280-cov-16.449195_pt1 | contig 35280 bp, 27 predicted proteins | sample MGYA00237868_ERZ511482 | MGnify/ENA metagenome assembly ERZ511482 | reverse complement strand
ATGTAGCGATAGCGGAATGGAGAGAGTGCCGGATAGCCCGACCCCCGACTGATAAGGAGGGGGACACGCCCTAATTAATATATTTACCAGCGGATTTGTCAAAGAATTAAATATATAAGTAGTGAGACAAAAATGTCCTTACTTTTTGACGGTTTCTTTTTCCGCTATTTTCCCTATAAAAATCCTTATCCGAATCAGGTACGGGACAGGCTGTAGCGTAGGCTATGTGCGGTTTTTGTAAGAAAAAATATCGAAAAAATAACTACGTCAAAATTGTAAGCCTATTTTTGTCCCACTACTTAAACTGGACTTTGGACATTAGGTAACTGGGAAATTAGGTAATTAGGCTAATGAAAGCATAATTCGCTATTTATCAGCATAATAAAAATTGTAATAAGGTTAATTTAAAATAAAATGCAAATCAACGTAAATTATTTATAATGAGCAATTTACCTAATTACCCAGTTCCCTAATTACCCAATGTCCAAAGTCCAGTTAAAGGTAGTAAGTGTTTCAATACATTTGCTGCCTTTTTTTTGTACCAATGTTTACGATAATTTTGAAATTATGATATAACATTAATGAAACATTTGAGCCAGTTTTTTGTATAATACAGTATGGATTTCAGAAAAAAATACTTATTGGCAATAGCTGTCACAACACTTTTGATTGTCACGAATCAAGTTGTTATTCAGTATTTTTTGGCACAAAAAAGATATGATGCAAAGGTAATTAATGTAAGTGGTAAACAACGTATGTTGAGTCAGCGACTAATGGGCTTAATGCACGCTTATCATCTGGAAAAAAATGAGCAAGTAAAGAAGGATATCAAAAAAGATTTTGAAGAATGGAAAGCAGTACATTATGGTTTGATTAATGGAGATAAAGACTTGAACTTGATGAAATTATCAAAAGATAAAGTGCTCAAATTAGAAAAAATTAGCTTTAATATCGTTTATACAGAGAAATTATTAAATGAAATTGATAATTTAAACATAGAAAAATTAAAAGAATTTAGAACCCAGCAAAGTGTGTTTTTGACAAAAATGAATAAAATCGTCAAATCCCTTGAAAAATCGTCAGAAAAAAAACTTAATATCATTGTTATTATTGAAATTCTTTTAGCTTTACTGACACTATCCTTCCTTTGCATTGAAATATTACGGGTATTATTGCCTACGGTTCGCCACTTAGCACTCCAAAATAAGATGTTGCAAAAAAATAATAAAATATTAGAGGAATATGCCTATATCGCTTCGCACGATTTGAGAACACCAATTATCAATATAATAAGTTTTTCGGACCTACTGGAAAAGCAAGCGGCACATAAATTAAACGATAAAGAACTAAAATACCTCAACTTTATAAAAAAAGGAGCAAAACAGATGAATGAGGTCACCAAAGACCTTTTATCATACGGAACGGTCAATCAGGTAGTTAAAAATGAAATTGAGGTCAAAGCATTGATAGGAAACGTAATAGCTAAAATACAGCACGAAATACAGAAAAACAATGCCATTATAAAAGTAGAACAGTTACCCGAAAACATTTTTGCAGACAAAAAAATGATAGCCTTAGTATTTGAAAACCTAATATTAAATGCTATCAAATTTGTCAATAAAGGCGAGCAAGCAAAAATAGAAATATCCTCTTTTAGAAAGAAAAAACTATATGTATTTGTAGTGAAAGACAGTGGAATAGGTATAGCTGATGCCAATAGGCAAAAAATATTCGGCGTTTTCAAAAGACTACATAATCAAAAAGAATACAGTGGAACAGGCATAGGCTTGGCACTATGCAAGCGCATAGTCGAAGGACATCAAGGCGAAATATGGGTAGAAAGTAATGAACAAAAAGGAAGCACTTTTTACTTTACACTGCCCATCAATTCGTCACCTCAATAACTGGTCAATTAGGGCGTATCCCCTCACCAGTCGAGGGCAAAGAAATATTAGACTTGTGTAACTTTTAAAATATTGACAATTAGGTTTTTATAAGTTGATAGAAACTGTTATTTATTTAAGCTATATTGATAATTTTTTTATTTAAATATTTACATTTATATCTTTTCATCCCTAAGACTCTCGCTCATCCCCAATATAGGGCGAAATTGATTTTCGAGGAAAAGTAATACATGTTTCCAGCCTGCATCGCGCTATATTGACACTTTAGGGAAGAGGAAGAAAATAATCTACCCCAAATGAAGAAGTTATTTATTTTCTTTCACTTAGTGAAACATATAAGAAAAAGCACAATTCAGACGGGTAGATTATTTATTACGAGTTCCCTAACGCAGTGCAGGCTGGAAGCCTGTGTTACTTTCACCCTGTAGTGGGGATGAGCAGAGCTGTTTAGCTTCATGTCTTATTCAAAGTAAAAGACTACTTACGAGTCAAAAAAACAGACAATTACACTATTTGTCCCACTACTTAATCGCCCAAAAAATACTCATTCACTGATCACATTATCTAGTCAAAACGATATAATCATTGATTACTGTCTTTAGAAAATGAAGTGGCTTTTTAGGTGCTTGTTGAATTTGGAGTTTTTCCATGACGGCATGAAGTACTTCACCAATCGCTTCGCGGTGAGCTTGATTGGGATAGCGATTATAGCGATTGATAGTGGTCTTGATGAGTAGCATATCTTGTTCAGAAAATTGGCGTGCGCCAGGATAACTTACCTCGTAATTTTCTAAAGATTTTATTCTGTCAATATCTTCGAAGCGCAAATTCATGCTGGATTTGAGGCGAATGACAGCAGTATTGGCTACCATATCGCCGAGTCGTTGTCGCTTCGGAGATGAACCAACGAGCAAAGAAGCCAATGCCCCACCTGTTCCCCAAATATCAATCATACGAAACGTCCATCGAATCAAATAATCATTCAAAATCGGTTCTACGCCCGTGAGTTTGACGACCTTCATACCCATCGCCAATTTGCCGAGCGTGCGCCCATCCATGATGGATTCGAGTACCAACGAATAAAATAAATAAACAGGCAACAAGAATAGTACAAACATTACGTTAGTATTTTCCAGCCCTTTTACAAATGAAGCAAATAGACCCAAAACCAATAGGCTAATAAGTGCAATAATAGCATCTGAGATTTCTATTTGTCGCAATTTTTTGCCTGAAAGTAGTACGTAAGCCGCGAAAAATATAAGTATATAAATAATGACAAAGCCCGACAGGAAATTAACTGCCATCATAGAAACCAATAAGTAGCCCAATGTTATAAGTATAATGAAAATGACAACTTGGTCGATGAAAAACGCTACCATACGCTCTCCCCAAGAGGCAAGTTCGTACTCAATAGCTACTTTCTGGGTAGTGGTGATTTCTATCTTTTGCATGAGAGTTGTTTTTGTGACTGGTTAATTAGGTGGTTAGGGAAGACGAAAAAAATAATCTACCCGTCTGAATGTTCTTTTTCTTATATGTTTCACTTAGTGAAAGAAAATAAATAACTTACCCCATTATGCTTGTTCTTTTCCCTTCTAAAAAACACAAAAAATAGTTCCGTAGCTATGGCTATGCAACGATTTTTTGAATTCTTTAGAAGAAAAAATTACGGCGCATTATGGAACAATTTATTTAATTTCTTTTACTAATGAACAGGGTTTCAATAAATGCATACTTTGACTTTTTCTTTTTCCCTTTTTCTGCGTTATGAAAATCCTTGTATAGCTTGGCTATACGCAGTTTTCATGCCTTGAAAAAGAAAAAAATAGAGTCGTCAAGAACTTGTATTTATTAAAACCCTGTTCATTAGTGGCTAGACTTTGGACATTAGGTAACTGGGAAATTAGGAAATTAGGAAATTAGGCTGACGAAAGCATAATAAAAATTGTAATAAAGTTAATTTAAAATAAAATACAAATTAACGTAAATTATTGATAACGAGCGATTTACCTAATTACCCAGTTCCCTAATTACCCAATGTCCAAAGTCCAGTTAGTGGAACAACTCCGGATTTTGTTATTTTTTATTATTTGGAAATTATCAATGAATTCCGTGATTCCATTTATACTGTCGCGTTGCGAATCGGTAATTGAGGGCTGCACGGACTCCAAATTGTAGATTATAGGGTGTACCTGCTGCAAAAGGTGTTAAAAGATAGTCGAAATCTGTACCTGCTGCTGCACGCGCACCGATAGTAAGGTGAGCATTCGTATTGATGTATAGGTGATAGTCAGCCCCCATAAATACGCCCAATTCTTGCTGAATAAAACTATCAGTTGCGCTGGGTTCTATATTTCGATTGCTACGTAGTTCGCTTTTTTGCAATTTGCCGTAGTGCGTACCAAACACAACGCTGGCGGTCATCGGGACGCGCCTGTTCATGCTGTTGAGGCGTTGGGTTTGGTATTTGAAAGAAAGTGGTAAGTAGAGGTAATTGGTGCGTGCGTCGGTCGTGTTAGATACATTTAGATTGGTCAGTTCACGGTAGCTTTGTGATAAGCGACTTTTCACGATTTCGATTTCGATACCAAAATTAGGCGTAAATTGATAACCTGCACCTAAGCCCAATGAGTTGCCCAAATCCACAACATAGTCCAGTTGATTTTGGTCAGACAGAGCCTCACGGACTTCATCATTGAGTATCCATGAATTATACAAAGAAAAGGAAGTCGAAACATACCAACCTCGGTAGTTCAGCATCATTTTCGCCAAATCATTATCTGCTTCTGTATCTATAAATTTACTTTGGATGGCGTATTCGTTGCCCAATCCTCGAAGGGCAGTACTTACATCCATCAATTTTAACTCTTCAATATTCGGAGTAGGCAGTATAATATTATTTGTATTATAAGACGCCAGTTTCGTCATTTCGACATTTGGAAGGGATGAAATTAGGTCGTCAATATGGTTATTTTCTTCAAAAATAGGGAACTGTGGAGATAGTACAGTAGACTCATTTCCATTAAATACAGGAGGTAAGGAAGAACCGTTGAAGGTTTGCCGACTGCTTTCGATATCTGCTGAAGATGATTGACTAATTGCTTGTTCAATCTCGTCACTTTGCTTTGTGACCTTACGGCTTACAGGCTGCTTCACGACAGAAACGGTACGTTCTGCCGAAGCTTCTTCAGGAACGCTCAAAGGCTGTTCCGGATTGTTTTTAGCCGGAGTAATGGAAGTGATACCACTTATTTCAACGGGGCTTGTCTTAGATGTTTTGTCAGAATTTGTATTTCTTTCTGTGACGAGGCTGCCGATTCTTTGGTTATATTGGTTATTCAAAAAAGTGAACATCAGCATGATGGCTATCACAGCTGCTACACGCTTAAGTGTAGGTATATGACGACGCAAAACAGGACCAAACCTAATGAAAGGCTTGATTTTATCCCAAACGGCTTCGCGTGGCTGCGCCTCGTGGCGCATAAACGAGCGCCTTACATCGGTATCAAATTCACGATTGAGTACATTATTAAGAATGTGCGAAGATGGGGTAGGCGTAAAGCCGTCAAATGCTGCTTGAAATTTGATGTCGAAGTTCTCTTCGACATCCATTTCAGATTGTATGGACGACCACATCAATGCAGGAGGTGCGACTTCAAAGTCTTCGAATGAAGTACTAAGTGCGTGGTCGAGTTCCGAAGGTATAGATGCACTGATATTTTCCCAAATAGCAGCAGGAGGTACAACTTCAAAGTCCTCAAACACACTCAGCGCATGATCAAGCTTTGAAGGCAGTGACTCGCTGATACGTTCCCACATGGCAGCAGGAGGCGTCACTTCAAGTCCTTCAAATGAAGAATTAAGTGTATGTTCAAACTCGGAAGGTAAATATTCACTGATATTTTCCCAGACAGATGTGACCGGGACAGGAGTAAAACCGTCTAAAGAAGACTTCACAGCATCATCGAAACGCTTACCCAAAATATTTTCCAACATTTCAGGATTAGCTTCTGTCTCGAAATCTTCAAAAGCCCGTTTGAAGAGAAGGTCTATATGTATTTTTTGATTGCCGTTCATTTATTGTGTGTGGATATCGTATTTCTGTTGAACTATCAAAACTAAACAATTTTTTTATATTTTATAAATATAAAAAAATATTTTCGTCCTGACTTGCAATTGATTTGAGGAAGCCCTAAAAACCAGCCTTTCAGTTCTCATTATTTTTAAATGAGTACCAAATAAGCGATTGAATTTAGTTGGATTCCCCTCTACAGCCTTTTTATATTTTTAGGGATTAAGGATTTGTACCATCGAATATTAGTTATTCAATGCGACGACTTTTTTCTGCAAGATATTTCTTGCCCTTGCCAATTGTGATTTCGATGTTCCTTCCGAAATATTGAGTTTCTCGGCAATTTCTCTATGTGTAAATCCTTCTATGATATACAAATTGAAAATAGTCCGATAGCCCGGAGATAATTTCTGAATCAATTTCAGCAAATCTTGCGTAGCGAGGTTCTCAACAGCCACTTCGTTCACTTGTTTAAAACTGGCTTTATCCAGTTCTGAGTGTCCGGTGTGGTTCGTAGATTTACGGTAATGTTCGATAGCCGTATTAATAAAAATACGTTTTATCCAACCCTCGAAAGAGCCGTCTCCCCGAAACTTGTCGATGTTATTAAACACCTTGATGAATCCCTCCTGAAGAATATCCTCTCCACTGTGATAATTGTTAGCATAACGTAAACAGATACCAAACATTTTTGGTGAATAATATCTATACAATACCTCTTGGGCGTCGCGTCTGCCTGCAATACAACCCTTGATGAGTTCCTCCTGAGTGAATCCTAAAGTTAGCACTTCAGCCATTATACACTTGGTTGTAAAAATCTAAATTATAGACTTTAGTTTTTGGTTATTAAATACTCTAATTGAGCATCAAAATGATACTGCTCAATAGCCTTTTTCATATACGTTTAACACTCATTATTAAGCGATAAGCGTAATTCTAAAACTAAAGACAAAAACCATTCCTATTTGTGTTCTTAGTTCTATATTTTCAACTTCAAATTAATGAATAATCGAACGAAGAACTTAGTACAAAGTACATAGAACACAAAAACCTTTTTTAACGATTTTCTAAGTGAAAGAAATTAAATAAATTGTTCAATAATACGCCGTAATTTTTACTTCTAAAGAATTCAAAAAATCGTTGCATAGCATCGCTACGGAACTATTTTTTGTGTTTTTTAGAGGGAAAAAGAACAAGTATAATGGGACAAATTATTTAATTTCTTTCACTTATTATTGAGCCAACTATAAAGTTATAAAATAAAAACGTCTTTGTCAGTGAATAACACTCTTTTTGTAGGAAAAGTTTTTTTAAACTTCGATACTTTGTTTTCGACCAACGAGTACGCTATTGATTTATTATCAAAAAGCAAACCAAGCGAGGGAACTGTCATATCGGCACATCATCAGACCGCAGGAAGGGGACAATATGGCAGTCGTTGGTATAGCGAAGGGGGCAAAGCTATCACTTTAAGTGTGATTTTGCGCCCTATTTTCTTGAATATTTCACAACAATTTGACCTCAATATTGCCGTTGCATTGGCGGTGTTTGATTTTGTATGTATAAATGCAACTGATGTTGACCTACATGTAAAGTGGCCCAACGATATTTATATTGGCAATAAAAAACTCGGTGGTATTTTGATTCAAAATTCTATTTCCAATAGAAAAATTGCTTCGTCTGTCGTTGGTATTGGTCTGAATGTCAATCAACTACATTTTTCACCAGAACTACCCAACCCTACCTCTCTCCTACTGGAAACGAAACACGAATTTGACATAAGAAAGCTTATTGAAGACCTTTGTTTGAGTCTCGAAGTGCGTTATCTTCAGCTCAAAGCAGGCAAAATCGAAGCCTTAAGAAATGATTATTATCAGATTTTGTATAAGTTCCAAATTCCAACAAAATACGAACGGGCAGGTGGTAATCAATTTGTAGGCATAATCACGGGTATTTCTCCCGAAGGTCGTTTATGTGTGCAGAATGAACGTGGTGTGATAGAGGTATTTGGACTGAAAGAAATTAAAATTTTATTATAAAAATATGGTTATCGAAATTTGCTGCGGGCATTTAGAATCTGCCCGTGCTGCTATAGATGCCGGTGCTGAACGCTTGGAATTGTGCAGCGCATTACCACTTGGTGGACTTACGCCGAGTCCTTCGTTTATCCGTCAGATTAAAGCGGAAAGCAATACGCCTTTGATGGTACTGATACGTCCACGCGAAGGGTATTTTTATTATTCTCAGCAAGAGAAATATCAGTATTTAGCGGAAATAAACGCAAGTATAGCGGCTGGTGCGGATGGCTTGGTCGTCGGTGCTTTGACGGCTGAGGGTGGTATTGATTTACCTTTTTTGGAGGAAATTTTAGCTCATTCAAATGGCTTGCCCATTACGTTTCATCGTGCGTTTGACTTTGTAAATGAGCCGTTTGTGGCTTTGCAGCAATTGATTGATTTAGAAATTGAACGTTTGCTTACTTCTGGTCAGCAAGGTAGTGCGTGGGCAGGCAGAGCCTTGATAAAATCATTGACCGAAGCTGCCTCTGACCAAATTATCGTCATGCCGGGTGCAGGTATTCACGCAGATAATGTACGCGAACTGACGACTTTTTGCGGCAGCAAAGAAGTACATTTATCGGCTAAAAAACTTATTTTCCAGACAGGAATGTCTGGGTTACGTCCATTTGATGTGGATTATTGGACGGCAGATGCGGAGGTTATTAAGCACGTAACCCAGACATTCTTGTCCGGCGCATAGATGCGTTCTCCAGACAGGAATGTCTGGGTTACGTTAGGTCAAACCCAATGTCTTTTCGATAGTTTTTCCCTTCAAAATCAATTACTTCTGCATTTTTATTGGAAAGTGCTAAGGCATCTACCATCGTATTTCCGTAAGAAGTAATGGCGATGACACGCCCGCCGTTGGTGACGAGTTTGCCGTTTCCTTCCTTTGTTCCTGCATGAAATACGAGGCTATCTTGCACCTCCTCTGTGCCTGTTATTTGCTTGCCTTTCGCGTAGGCTTCGGGGTAGCCGCCGCTTACGAGCATCACGGCAGTGGTAGTGCGTGGGTCGTGTTTCATATTTTGAATATTGAGCGTACCATCGTGTACCGCATTGAGCAATTCGACCAGATCATTTTTGAGTCGCGGCAGTACGGCTTCGGTTTCGGGGTCGCCCATTCTGCAATTATATTCTATCACATACGGCTCACCTTTCACGGCTATCAAGCCGAAAAAGACAAAGCCTTTATAGTCCATTCTGCGTTTTTTAATGCCTTGTATCGTGGGTTTGATGATGCGTTCTTCTACTTTTTTCATCAGCACATCATCCACAAAAGGTACTGGCGAAACTGCGCCCATGCCGCCCGTATTTAGCCCCGTATCGCCTTCGCCAATGCGTTTATAATCCTTCGCCACGGGCAGCAGTGCGTAGTGTTCGCCATCGGTCAGTGCAAAGACTGAAAATTCGATGCCATCCAAAAATTCTTCGACCACTACCCTACTCCCTGCTTCGCCAAATTTGCCGTCCAATATCTCGCGCAATGCCTGCGTAGCTTCTACTATGTCATTGATTATCAGTACACCTTTACCGGCTGCCAAACCATCTGCCTTCAGTACAATCGGTGTTTTTTGAGTCGCAATATACACGACACCATCTTCTGCATTCTCGTCGGTCACTTCGCAATATTTCGCCGTTGGAATCTCAAATTGCTCCATAAATTTCTTTGCAAATGCCTTGCTGCCTTCCAACTCTGCGCCCGCTTTCGAGGGTCCGATTACCTTAATGTGTTTTGTTTTTTTATTTTCTGTGAAAAAGTCATAAATGCCTTTTACCAGTGGTATTTCCGGTCCGACCACTATCATATCCACCTTGTTTTTTAAGGCAAATTTTTTCATTCCTTCAAAATCATCTACCGCAATATCTACATTCACGCCATGCTGTGCCGTACCTGCATTGCCCGGCGCAATGTATAATTGGCTACACAAGGGACTCTGCACCAATTTCCACGCAAAAGCATGTTCACGACCACCATTACCTATTAGTAAAATATTCATTTATTAAAATTACATTTATGAGCAGCAAAGATACGAAATTGAATGAATGAATGTTGAATTTTGAATGAATGAATCAGTATCAATGCTTAAATGTTGAAATGATGAAATGATGAAGTAAATGTTTTTTGATTCGGTGATTTTTGTTTTTTGATTGAAAAATGATATTATTTTAATAAAATTCATATTATTTTGTGCGGTAAAATGACTGCGAATAATTCATTCATTCTTTCTTTCACTCAAAATTCATTCATTATCACTATCTCATTTCATCATTTCAACATATAAGCATTGTCACCTATGAAACCACCCTTCAAAGAGGAATTTCTCCACTACCTGTGGCGTATGAAAAAATTCTCACTCACCGACCTTTGTACTACGCAAGGCGAAACCATAGACCTTTATGATACAGGCACTTATAACACCGATGGCGGACCGGATTTCTCCAATGCACGACTGAAAATCGGCGATACAAAATGGGCGGGCAATGTAGAAATACATCTCCTTTCACACGATTGGCAATTGCACGGACATCAGAAAAATAAAGCCTATGATTCGGTAGTTTTGCATGTCGTTTATGAAGAAAACGCGCCTGCTTTTCGCACAACGGGCAAGGCGATCCCTTGTTTGGAATTGAAAGGACGATTTGATGAAGCACTCGTAGATAAGTATTTGCAACTCATTGATAATGAAGAAGTCATACCTTGCGCCCAACATTTATTAGATGTATCTACATTCACTAAAACAATGTGGCTCGAACGCTTAATCGTAGAGCGTTTGGAGCGAAAATCGGCGGATGTACGGGTGCAATTGGAAGCGCAGGGCAGCGATTGGGAGGAGGTTTTTTATCAATTTTTAGCGGCGAATTTTGGTGCAAAAATTAATGCTGAACCTTTTCGGCAAGTGGCGCATTCATTGCCCCAAAAAGTATTGGCAAAACATAGTGATAGTCAGCTTCAATTGGAGGCTTTGCTGTTTGGTCAGGCTGGTTTTTTGCAAGAAGATTTATCGGATAATTACCCACGCGAATTGCAGAAAGAATATCGTTTTTTACAAAAAAAATACCAACTCACACCGATACCGAAAGCGCGTTGGCAATTCCTGCGTTTGCGCCCTGCGAGTTTTCCGACCATACGCCTTGCACAGTTTGCTGCACTGACTTTCCGTTCCAATCGTTTGTTTAGTCATTTGCTTGAAGTACAGACAATTAAAGATGTAGAAGAATTGTTTGACGTACAAATGTCCGACTACTGGCAGACGCATTATACCTTCGATAAAGATTCTAAAAACATTAAGAAATCATTGGGTAAAAAGACCATTGAGTTGTTCATTATCAACACCATCGTCCCTTTTTTATTTTTGTACGGAAAAATACGCGACGATGAAGCCGCCACCAAAAAAGCCCTACAATTTATGGAAGCCCTTCCGTCAGAAAACAACCGCATCATACGTGACTGGATCAGCCTTGATATACGCCCCAATTCTGCTTATGAAAGTCAAGCCCTTATTCAACTGAAAAATGAATATTGCAATAAGAAAAAGTGTTTGCAGTGTGCGATTGGTCATGCGATACTGAAGTAGGTCGGCGGTTGTTCCGTCCGCTGTCCGCCGTTGATACGCGAGTTGCTTCACATTAAGAACAGGCAAACAACCAAACTTTCCGCCCTAAAGTTTGACATTAAATCTAATACCGACTACCTTTGCAGCAAAATTAACATTTAATAAATAGTTTAATAAAACGGTTCACGGTTTTGGTTAATTATTAATCATTTACCGTCAATCATTAATCAATAAAAATGTCAGATCACGGCGACCAAAATTATGGCGAAAAAGGCATGACTTTGCTTTTTGTCATTCTTACTTTCTTTTTTATTCTCTCGGTTATTTTGTACGTCTATTACTATAATTTCCGTCTCGAATTTTAATTGTTTAACCACTAAGCGCACTAAGAACACTAAGGTCGAACCAATTCAGAGAACACTAAGAATGTATTAACTAATTGATAATGAATTTTTTATGAGGTCTTAGTTTACTTGCGCATTAATTCGACCTTAGTGTCTTTAGTGAACTTAGTGGTTCAATAACAATGAAAAATTATCTTACACGCAGACGGCTCATCTGGATTGGATTGGGTTTACTGACGATGCTAATTCGTTGGGTAGCAGGTTTTTATCCGCAAGCGGTTGAAAACCTCTATGCTCGTGGCATCTATCAGGGCGTCCGTTGGATATTTGACCATACGCTGACGATTACGCCTGTGCCGCTATTGTACATACTGTTTGTTTTGTTGGTGGCGTGGCTCGTTTGGGCTGTCGTTCGATTTTTTCGGAACAAACAATCTTTGGGCAAAAAAGGCTGGAATACGGTCTTTTCTCTCTTGGCTTTTTCGGGTGGTTTTATTTTCTTTTTTACGTGGCTTTGGGGCTTCAATTACATTCGTGTGCCTATTGAGCAGCAACTCAATTTTAAGTCCGAACCGCTTGGTTTGCAGGAGATTAAAACGAAATTTGACAAATATATTGTTTTATTAGATTCGCTACGCGAAAATATTCCTAATGCAGATACAGCGGCATTGAGCGCAGATTTTTTGCCCGAAAACCTCGAAAACACCATGCGCGAACTCCTCACCGCCACACTCACGGAACTCGATTATCCGACGACGGGCAGGGTGCGCGGACGGCTTATTTACCCAAAGGGCATTCTAATTCGGAACAGCGCATCGGGTATTTATATTCCTTTTATTGGAGAGGGAAATATTGACGGTGGTTTGCATCATTTGTCGATTCCATTTACCATAGCGCATGAAATGGCGCACGGCTACGGTCACGGCGACGAAGGAACGTGCAATTTTCTCGCCTACCTTGCTTGCCAGCGTGCGCAAGACCCGTACATCCGCTATGCAGGCACGTACTCGTATTGGCGATACCTCCGCAGCGCACTCCGCAATCTCGATAATGAAACTTACCAAACACTCGAAACCCAACTCCCGACAGGCATCCGCAATGATCTCGAAGCACTCAAATATAGTTGGACACTCTACCCACAAGCCTTTCCAAAGTTCCGCGATTGGCTCTATGACCGCTTTCTGAAATCACAAGGCATTGCCGAAGGCACAAAAAGCTACAGTAAAGTCGTCATGATGGTCGAAGCTTTTAACCGTAAACGATAGACGGCTGACGGACGCTTCGCTTGACAGCAAACAGTAAGCTATAGACTACGTGTATATAACAAATTGCACAAAATAGCGATTAGGGCGTGTCCCCCTCCTTATCAGTCGGGGGTCGGGCTATCCGGCACTCTCTCCACTCCGCTATCGCTCCATTTCGTTCAAACAACACCTCCTATCCCTCACGCAAGAAACACAAAAAGTGCAATCTGTTATATATATAAGAACGACGCAAAAATAAATTCAGATTTTGACTTGTTCTTTTTCCTTTATACTTCACCAAATTTTCCTTAAATACAGCGAGTATTCGCGTCAAATTTGGTTCGTCTAAAGAAAAAATAACGACGCGAAGAATGTACATTTATTTAATTCCTGATACTAAAAGTGTTAATTTTGAGATAAAATGGCAGATGAATCAGCACATATTTTTATTTTTGCGAAATAATGTTTTAATTTGTAATAAGAGACGATTTTCTTAGCTTTGCATCCCTAAAAAAATGAACGATATTCACAGTACACGTTCAAAAAAAACAATAGATTCTTTGACAATTTTTGCAAAAAAATATTTTTCTTCCTCCAATGTGCCTTTAGCCCATTGTTTATCAGCAAATTACCACAATGGGCTAAAGCCACATTGGAAGAAAATGCAAAAATTGTCAAAAATCTAAACAATAGATTAAGACGATGATAAATATAAGGATTCTTCAATTGGTAGCTATGTTCATGTTAGCTTTTGCTTCTGCATTTGGTCAGACTAAATCTAGTGCACCGCTTGATGAGGGGACGATTAAGAGCAAATTTGAATATTTGATTAACGAATCAGAGCGATTCAAGGAGTTTCAGGTCGTCAATCGCCGTTGGGTGCGCAAGATACGCGACCACGTAGCCGATAGCCTCAGTACAGTACGCGCCGAATTGGAGCAAAAGAAAAACACCATCTCCACACAGCAAAAAGAGGTCGATGCACTTAAAGCCGAACTTGCCGGAACGAACGAAAATCTCATAACAGTAACTAATGACCGCGATAGCATCAAATTTTTTGGTGTCAATGTCGGAAAAAACACCTATAAAAGTATCATGTGGGGCATTGTGGCTTGCTTGGCACTCTTGTCAGCTGTCCTATTCTTGAGCTTCAAACGTAGTCATAACGTCACTTCCAATACGCAAATCGCACTCAAACGTACTCAAGACGAGTTTGACTCTTTCCGCGAACGTACCCTCAAAAAAGAACAGAAAATTATGCGCCGCCTTCAAGACGAACTCAATAAAAATGCGACGTGAGAACGTGTTGACGAGTTAATGTGTTGACGAATTGTTGATCTGACGAATTGATGTAAATTCAACAACACAACAACTCATCAATTCGTCAACACAACAACTCACTTCTCCCTCCATTTTTTCAGTAAACTTTCATTGGCAGTGAGGCTGCCAATGACGTAGCTTTTAGAGGCTCGGATAGCGCGATATTCGTTGAGTTTTCCGCGTTTTACGCCAGACCTGTCGATGTAATCCGAATGAACAAAATACATCTCCTCCCCTTCTCGTACCACAAATCCTACATGATAATCTAATCCCAAAACACATATTTCCTGCTCGCCGCAACGTGCGAGGTAATCATTCAATTTTTCAAGCGAAGAGAACACGAAGAAAATAATCTACCCGAATTGACGCAGCTATTTTTTCTTGTAATAATGCGTAGTCGCGTATGTGCGCCAGCGTGTCAAATTGAGGTTTGAAAATATTGGGGACGATATTCGACGTAGGGACTTGTTCATTCACGCAGGAGGTGAGGATGAACATTAAGACGTATAATAGACTTTATTTAGAAAAATTTTGTATACAGCTAACTTTGTCTTTTTCCGATACTCTTCACCTATTTTTCGCCCCGTACCGTAGGGTATGCGGCTCAAAATGAGGCTCTATTATCGAAAAAATACAAAAGTTCCATGCATACAAAATATTCCTAAATAAAGTCTAATAAAGGTGTGATTTTTTTCATAGTATCGTCGTACAGGCGAATTTATTCGCCATGTCACGCTATATTTTAGCTGGCGATTGAAATCGCCGTTACGAGTCATTACGAAGATACAAAAAACTGATTATCAATTATTTAATTAACAACATGATAACATACCTTAACGATTTATAAAGTTTTTTCTCAAAAAAAAATACCTGCCACACACCACATTTAAATGAAGCTGCATCTGTTTGGGTGTATAAAGTTTATTGAGTTTATGAAGTTTATTAGGTTTATGAGTGATTGAGTTTCGCACAGCGAAATCATACGAACTTTATAAACTAAATAAACCTAATCAACCCTATGAACTAAAAACTAAATTACGAATGCGCATCCGTAGTATTTTTTCAACTTCAACTTCAAGCTCAAGCTCAACCACAAATTTGAATGATACATTTGGCGTTGCCAAATCAATGTTATAAAATAGAATTTGCATAGCAAATTCTCGAAATTTGAAGTTGAGATTGCGGTTGAAATTGAAGTTGAGGTTTAAACTTATTCTTAAACTTAAACTTAACCATGTTAGAAATTACCGGAATCAAATTCATGTGGTGTCTGCTGGGCATTGGAGTGGTGCTGATAGGCATTATCGCGGCGATACGAAGGCAGATGACACGTACAGGTGAGCAACTCGCGCAGTCGGATGCACCGTCTACATCTCGCCGACAACACAGGGAAATGAACGTATTTAGACACACACCAACTTTTTTTAGGTTTGGAATGGTGCTGTCGCTTTTGTTGGTCATTTTTGCTTTTAATTGGACGACTTATGAGCGTGAGGTCTATATACCGCCAATCGAAGATGGGTGGGAGGATGACATTGAAACAACACCTCGCGCTCCCGAACCACCAAAACCGTCTCCTCCCCCACCCCCACTGCCTGAAATTGTAGAGGTAGAACCCGAAGAAGTTGAGGAAGAAGTGATTTTTGAAGACCAGACGATGGATGTGGAGGAAGTAGTGGAAGCCCCCGAACCACCAAAACCGCCTAAGCCCACTCTGAAAGAACTCCCCAAACCAGAACCGCCTCCACCGCCAATAGTAGTGGAAGAAAAGCCGGATAGTGAAATTTTTGTAAATGTACAAGAAATGCCCCGTTTTGCAGGCTGCGAAGAAATAGGCGGCACAAGTAGTGATAAGAAACAATGTTCGGAGAAAAAGATGCTGCAATTTATTTATAGCAAAATAAAATATCCAACTATTGCACGAGAAAGTAATATTGAGGGTTTGGTTGTTATTGGTTTTATTATCGAAAAAGATGGTTCTATCAGTGGTGCGAAAATTTTGCGGGATATTGGCGGCGGCTGTGGTGCAGAGGCATTGCGTATCATCAATTCTATGCCCGACTGGATACCGGGCTATCAACGCACGAAACCCGTAAGAGTACAATTCAATATGCCTGTAAAATTTAAATTGCAAGGGTGAGACGGGTTGACGAGTTGATGTATTTTTTGAAATATTTTTCACGACATATAAGAATGTCTGTGTGACGTTTATTAACTTTGGGGCGTATCATTTTAATATTAAAGGAATAAGGCGTTTATTTAAATTGACAATCACGTAATTATCTGATAATCATTTTTTTATATTTATACTTATTCTTAAACTTAAACTTAAACTTAACAATGAACGCGCCTGACAATTTAAAATACAGCAAAGAACATGAGTGGATACGTGTGGAAGGTGAATATGCCTATGTAGGTATCACTGATTTTGCACAAGATCAACTCGGAGATATTGTTTACGTCGAAATTGAAACGGAAGGACAGGAACTCGCTAAAGACGAAGTTTTTGGTACGGTAGAAGCTGTAAAGACGGTTTCCGACCTGTTTATGCCCATCAGCGGTACGATAGAAGCATTCAATGCGGATTTGGAAAATGACCCCGAAGTCATCAATAGCGACCCTTATGATAAAGGTTGGATGGTCAAAATAAAAATGGGCAACACCGCCGAATTGGATGACTTGATGGACGCTGCTGCTTATGTTGCATTGACCGCCGAAGCGTAAATTTATTGTTATACTGCTTTATTGCTGTATTGTTTTACTGCTGAATTGCTTTATTGTTATTTTCGCGTAGCGAAAAATAAAAACAATACAGCAGTAAAACAATACAGCAATCTAACAATTCAACGATCTAAATGAATTTCAAATACTTCATACCTGCGGTATTGTGTGCTGCGTTAATTTTTGCGCTTTCTGCTACACCGGGTCGGCATATGCCGGATTTGATGTTTTGGAATTTATTTCAACCAGATAAGGTAGGACATTTAGTGGTTTATGCCGTCTTGGTTGGTGCGATGTTGTGGGGATTTCACCATTTGCGTCAACGGGAGAAAATACCGCGAAATGTGATTACGATAGTCGTTTTATTCGCGATTTCCTACGGAATTTCGATAGAATTTATGCAATTTAACTTTTTTTCGGGTAGAAATTTTGACGTTATAGATATTCTTGCTAATATTATCGGATGTTTGATAGGCTTGCTTAGTTTGAGGTTTTTCAAGCATTCAGTTTAGTGATTAGTTTATAGAGTTTACGAAGTTCATATAGTTTTGTGCAACATAAATTTTGCCTTGCAAAATTCATGTTCAGAAGCGTTTTCTAAACTGATAAACTTAAACTTAAATTTAAATTAATTTTTTAATATGTTACAAGTTACTGGAATCGGACTTGTTTTAGCGATCTTAGCGATAGCAGCAGTAATAATAGGGGTTATCTTTATTGTGCGCTCACGCTTAGGCAATGCAAGCAAGCAAGATTTAGCCAGCAAGTATGGCGACAATAGGAAGGTGATGTTCGCTCGCCAGTACCCTGAGGTCAATGCCTTTGGCTTGTCGCGCACCTTTTTCCTTACTGGATTGGTCGGCGCGATATTGCTATCGTTATTGGCGTTCAGTTGGACGACTTATGAGCGCGACGTAGTCATTCCTGACGATGCGATGGAAATGCCGGACGATTTGGAGATTGAGCCTCCACGTACCGCAGAACCACCGCCTCCACCGCCTCCACCACCACCACCGGTCATCGAAGAAGTACCGGAGGAAGAGGTAGAGGAAGAAATCGAGTTTGAAGATCAAACCGTAGAAGAAGAAACGGTGATCGAAGAACCACCACCACCACCGCCAAAACCAAAAGCGGTAGCGCCACCGCCTCCACCACCACCGCCTCCACCACCGGAGCCAGAGCCGGAAGTTGACGACGAAATCTTTACGATAGTACAAGATATGCCTCGTTTTCCCGGTTGTGAAGAGGCAGGAGGTACAAGCGACGAGAAGAAAAAATGTGCGGAGAAAAAGATGTTGGAGTTTATTTACAAAAACATCAAGTACCCGACTATTGCTCGTGAAAACGGTATCGAAGGTATGGTTGTTGTCAGTTTTGTTATCGAGAAAGATGGCACGGTGACTGACCCGAAAATTTTGCGTGACCTCGGTGGAGGTTGTGGCAAAGAAGCCCTCCGTATCGTACAAACGATGCCACAGTGGGTGCCGGGTAAACAACGTAATCAACCTGTACGGGTTCAGTTCAACTTGCCTGTGCGCTTTAAGTTGGAAGGATAATTTTTTTAATTGAGAATTGAGAATGAAGAATTTATAGTTCTTTCTTTTGAGATTTTTCTGAAAAAATTATAAAATATATAAGGCTGTTTTCCAAATGGGAAACAGCCTTTTTATTGTTTTAAGGAATAGTTTTTGTAGATTTGCCTGCAATTTTTCATCAACTAATCAAATCAAAAAATTTATGGACGCAATCAGTCAAAGTGATTTTTGGGCTATCTTGACGATGGTCTTGGTAGGCGCACTATCGGGGACATTAGCTGCCCGAATTATGAAAGGTGATACTTTTGGTTTTGTCATCAATGCTTTATTAGGTATTGGCGGCGGTATAGTAGGCGGTTTTTTATTTCAAGTCTTGAATATAGAACCCGGTAGCAATGTGGTAAAGATAATCAACAACAGTTATGATTTATCGCTAGGCCCAAAGTATATTGGGCAAATTATCTCAGCTACTGTCGGTGCTATCATCATCCTTTTTGTCGCTCGCTTTGTGAGAGGCGGACACGCACGGGACAAGCGATAATGGGTTTATAAGATTTATGTAGTTTAAGTAGTGATTTCATTTCGTAAAATTTACAACTTCGTAAACTCTATAAATCTTATAAACCATACAGTAAAAAAACGCACGAGCAAAGCTCGCACGTTCGCAGTTGATTAATGTGAGGCATATTAACTTCAAATATAATAATACTTTCGCTTTATTTTTAGATTTTAACAAATTTTTTCGCAATCCACTTCCCCTCAATCATCGTGCTTAAAAAGTAAACGCCTTGTGACAGCGTACTCACTTCAAAACGATGACTTGGATTATTGGCGATAGACTTGTTATGCGACTGCAAGATGCGACCATTCACGTCAGTAATTACAATTTGTGCCTGTGTAATCGTCGGGATATTCGTATATTGTACCGTGATGAAATCACTTGCAGCCGTAGGCAAAAGCTGAATATCGTAGCGATTGTCCGGCTCATTGATACCTGTAACCGCATCGTCTACAGTGATATATACCTTACCGGTAGAACACTGCTCATCCATATCACAAATAGTATATTCAAACGGTGCAACTTCACCGATAAAACCCGCGACAGGTTGGCATACAATTTCTCCCGAATTGGTGGTGGGCGTTACGCTTATTTGCTGTGTAGGCGGTGTACTGATAAGGCTAAATGAACTCATGTCTAAGTCGTTATTTAGGTCCGTATCATTATTCAACAAGTTGAAAGTAAACGACTCATTCGGTAGTACATTAATGTAATCATCCGCTACAGTTGGCGCGACCGAACAAAAATCGTAGAAGCAAACATTGAGGTCAACATAAGTCCCTTCATCTACCACATACAAGTTGCCGTTATACTTTTCTAAAACTACTGTATTCGGATAATGAATTTCCGAATATGTGCGCCAGCTGAGTTTGAAGCATTTTGTGATATCTATAATGTCAAATTCTATTCTCCCTACACTTGTCCATGCAGAGGCTGAAACAGGTATACCTTCGGTACTCTGTAATTCAACATTATACGACAACACGGTGTCAATACTACCCACAAGCGAGTGCGGGCTGTATAAGACGTTCGTCCCATCGGGTAATTGGGTATAACCCGTCAAATCAAGCTCTTCCATAATCACAGGATTGGCAACGGCATTTCTTGGAAAAGACATGCGGTAATTTTGCTCCGCAACGGAAAAAGTCGAGCTGCCATCACTAGCTTTGAGCGTGATGTCTGCGCTGACTTTCATATTGTTGCAATCTACTTGATTGAGTAAAAAATTTAGGTCAAACTGACCATTCTGAGCGATAGCTTGCGATAATAATAGTACCAACAAGCAGATAGTTAAGTGCAAATGCTTTGTCATTTGAAAAATTTATTTCTCTATTTAAAAATATAAAATTCTGTGTAGCCTTTATACATAATGCCAACTACAATGGTTCGTGAAGATTTTTGGGTGAAAATCAAAAAATCACTTGAAGTCAATTTTTATAATAAATCATAAAATTTTGATAATCAAATAATTACGATTTTTCTAAGAAAATTCTGGTTCAACCATAATTAGGTTTTTAATTATTTGGAGGTGTGGGGAATCCCCACACACGCAAATAATTAAATTTATACCCCAAAACCTCTCGAAAAACCAAATATTATTCTAAAAAGAACTTCACGAATTATTGAATTAACCAATCTCCTATAATATAGTGTCGATTTTTAGGAATTTTGTTGCATGGAAATCAGTACTTTCTGTCCAAATTTCAATTTCTTTGCTTTTATTACAATATTCCTCAAAAGAAATACAGAATAGTGACGAGGTACAAGTGGAAATTGTCACGCTTTTTTTGTATCATTTTCATATAAATGCCGTATAATTCGGTATCGGGCAAGTGGATTATAAAATAATTAGGTTGATATAAGTGAAAGAAATGATAACGAATGTTATGACTGGCAACCTATTTTGTGAACCAACAAGTACCCTATCACCGAATTATCCATTATCTTAAATTTAATCGCATATATGCCTGTATATCAATTGGACGATTCACTATGGTTTCCTGACCCTGCTTATGCATGGAATGATGGAATACTGGCAATCGGAGGAGATTTATCTGTTAATCGACTAATCTTGGCATATCGTATGGGGATTTTCCCATGGTTCAATGAAGGCGAACCTATTCTCTGGTGGTCGCCCAACCCGCGTTATGTTATTTTTCCTGACCAACTCAAAGTCTCGAAAAGCATGAGACGAGTGCTACGTGACAATATTTTTGACGTAAGTTATGATACTGATTTTCGGACGGTCATCACGGCATGTCGTGACATGCGCCGCGAAGGGCAATTTGGCACTTGGATTACCGAGGATATGGTCGAAGCCTACTGCGATTTGCACGAAGCAGGTTTTGCTCATTCGGTAGAAGTGCGACAGGAAGGCGAACTGGTCGGCGGTCTGTATGGCATCGCATTAGGCAAGTTCTTTTTCGGAGAATCTATGTTTGCAAAAGTCAGTAACGCTTCCAAAACCGGATTTATTCAATTGGTGAAAAATCTTGAAGCAAGAGGCTTTGAACTTATTGATTGTCAACAGGGTACGTCGCACCTTGTCAGCCTCGGCGCAGAGCCTATTCCTCGAAATGATTTCTTAAAACATCTCAAAACCATTAATGAATCGAACATAACCAAAGGGAAATGGGGGTTTTGACAGGTTAACGAGTTGACGAGTTGACGAGTTGTTGTATTTTATTTTTGCAAAGCAAAAAACCGTCAACTCATCAACTCGTCGCCCCGTCAAAACCCAACGTTTTCAAATCGTCCCAAAATGCGGGATAAGATTTGCCAACTACGAGTGGGTCATCAATCAGCACCTCGCCGACGATTAGGGCGAGTGTTGCAAAAATCATTGCCATACGGTGGTCGTGATAGGTATCAAAAGTTGGTGTTTTTACTTGCTCAAAATTATGTGAAGACGCTTTTATGTGCAAGGCATTTTCTGTAATCTCTCCTGCTTCAATACCTATTTTTTTCAATTCCGTTATCAAGGCTTCTATACGGTCGGTTTCTTTTATTTTGAGGGTCTGCAATCCTTCGAGATGTGCCTCACAACGCTTGCCTGCGCATGTCACAGCGAGGGTCTGCGCAATGTCTGGACAGTTTAAAAAATTGTATTGAAAACTGGAAATATCGGTAGGTGTTTTTGTCAAGTGAACGCCTTTTTTCGTAAAAGTAGTTATTATGCCAAACTGCTCCATCATCGCCGCTATCGCCGAATCTGCTTGCCAGCTTTCTTGATGCAAACCATTGAGGTACAGGTCAGTTTCGTCCGAAAAAGCAGCCAATGCGTAGTAATACGAAGCCGCTGACCAGTCCGCTTCTACGGTAAATTCTTGTGCTTGATAGCTTTGTTTGGCGACAAAAATCGTATTGCCTTCCCATTTATGTTCTACGCCGAATCGCGCCATCGTTTGTAGCGTCATTTCGATGTATGGGCGCGAGACAATTTCACCTTCCAAGGTCAGTCGAAGCCCTCCGATAAATGTAGGAGCTATCATCAATAAAGCCGAAATATATTGACTACTGACTGAAGCAGGAATGCTAAGTTCGGGAGTTGCAAGCTGCGCTTTCGGCGAATGAATTTTTAACGGTGGATAGCCTTCTTTTTCCTGATATTCGATGTATGCGCCCAATTTGCGCAAGCAATCCACCAAAATCCCAATCGGACGTTCTTTCATTCGCGCCGAACCTGTAAGAATTTTCGTCCCTTTTTGAAACGCTAAATAGGCGGTCAAAAACCGAAAAGTCGTGCCTGCCGGTCCGGTATCCAATACTTGCTCATCGCTCTCCAATAGGCGTATAAGTGTCTGTGTATCTTGTGAATCCCCCAATTTGTGAATCGGAAAATCCAAACCGGACAAGGCACGGATAATCAAGGCGCGATTGCTGATACTCTTTGAGCCATCCAAGGTAATTTCGCCTTTTATTTTCTTGTCTGATTTTGATATTTTGTATTTCATAATTGTCACAACATAGTAATAGTTTTTTCTTTTTGGAAGAAAATATTGACAATTATAATTTTATCTTCTACTTTTGCGGTTCTATAAAACACGCCTTTGTCTTTAGTTCTCCGCTATTCACTTTCCAAAAGATACACTCGTTATCAATCTCTGCTATTGATTATTTCTAATTAATAAGCAGACTTTTATCATTCATCAAACGATAGTTTTTTTCCTAATACTTATAAGTACTGATCCGTAGTTATGTATAAATAAAATTTCAGAGTTATTTATAGATAATTTCGACTTAGTATTCAAATACGTAATACCAATAGGTAATGAGTTCGTGTACTCGTTTCGTATTGTTTGTATTTAGAATATAACAAAAAAAATTAAACCGTAACTAACTGTGAATAGCATGTACCAACTATCCGGCTTTGCCAAGGGGCTTATAGCCTGCTGCTTATTACTCTCTGCCTTTCAAATGGCTGCCCAAAACGGGGAGTATGACCTCAGATTCAACTTAAATGACTGTGACGAAAATCGCATTTTTATAGATATTGAAATCAAAGCAAGTAACACCGAAACGACTTTTATTTTAGGCGATCAAAATTACCGTTTTTCTTACACAAGAAATACAATAACGAACCCATTTATTTCAGAAGAGCTCGAAATTTCAGGTACAATCCTCGTTGACAACAATATCGTATTATACTCTCCACATGACCTCAATGGCTCGCAAGATACCATTGTTTCGTATAATTTTGAACTGTTGAGTAGTGTTGGTTACGAATTATCTGCCGACGAATGGGTAAAAGTCGGGCGTTTGGGTTTTGATATTATTGACCCTACGGCTTGCCTGTCGTTTACATGGCATACGCCCAACTTTTTTCCGCCTGTTTACGTCTCTGAAACTACATCTGACTTTGATTTCCAAATCGCTAATATGGGTACGCTTGAAAATCTAAACATCTGTTTATCAGAGTGTAATGAACCCATTTCGCCTCTTGCCAATGATGATAATATAAGTATTGACGCAGGGAGTGAAAGCGTTTTCAATATCCTTGGAAATGATACCGTACCAACAGGCGCGAGTTTTGAAACGGTGACGCTACTCAATAATATTCCTACTTCGCAAGGCATCATTTCCGTTAATAATTTCGGTTTAACTACTTTCATTCCCACAACTGGTTTTGTGGGCAATGTAACGCCTATCAACTACGAAGTTTGTGCTGACAACGGGCTGTGCGACCAAGCTGCTATTTACATTACGGTAGAAGGAGAAGCACCCACTGCAAATGATGATAATGTGAACGTAGCGAGTTTGGGCGGTGTTTTTAACATCCTGACAAATGATATTATCCCCACGGGACAAAGTGTTGAAAATCTGACTATTACGACCAACCTGCCTGCTTCTGAAGGTACGATTACGGTGACTAACAACGGCTTGACAAACTTTACACCCGCCATTGGTTTTTCGGGTAATGTCAGCCCAATAAGCTACGAAGTCTGCGTTGATAATGGTTTGTGCGACCAAGCCGTCATTTACATTTCGATACAAGCAACACCGCCAACCGCCAATGATGATAATGTAAATATCAATGCAGGTACTAGTGGTTCTTTTAATATTCTGGCAAATGATAATACCTCTGCTGGGTCGAATTTCCAAACGATAGAATTACTCAACGCCATACCTTCATCCGAAGGAATACTCACAACGAATAATAGCGGCTTGGCGAGTTTCACTCCGGCAGTTGGTTTTGTGGGCAATGTAAGTCCTGTCACTTACGAAGTTTGCACCGACAACGGATTCTGCGACCAAGCCAATATCTATATCACAGTAGTGGGTGAATTTCCTGTCGCAAACGACGATAATGTAACTGTAAATGCAAATACTCAAGGTGTATTTAACATACTCGCTAACGATGCCGCACCGTCGGCTGCAAGCTTAGAAACGGTGACGATTTTGACAACTATACCCGCCGCTGAAGGCGTTCTTACAATAAACAATAGCGGCTTAACGAGCTTTACTCCAACGGCTGATTTTTCAGGAAATGTAACGCCGATTGATTACGAAATCTGTGCAAGTAATGGTTTGTGTGATGAAGCGACCATTTTTATCAATGTACTGCCACCGCCTGCGGTCGATATTATAGGTACGATATATGGCAAAGACGGCACAACAGCACTCACGAAGGTCGATATTGTCCTTTCGGGCGATGCAAATGATGCGCTGACGACCACCACAGGAGCTTATAATTTTGAAGTACCAACCAACGGTAATTACACCATCACACCCACCAAAACGAGCAGCATAACCAATGGCGTCACAGCAATAGATTTGGCAATTTCGCAGGGGCATATTTTAGGGCTTTTTGAGTTGGGTAGCGTGTATGATGTCATCGCGATGGATGTCAATCAAAGTTGTACGCTTTCTGCAATAGATTTGTCTATTACACAAGCCGTGATATTGGGTTTGTTGGATGAATTTCCCGAAGGGAAATCATGGAAATTTGTACCTGCGAATATTCAATTTCCCAACCTCGATACGCCCTGCGATTATGAGCAGTTTTTGTCTTATGAAAATTTAAATACAAACCTAACGGGACAAAATTTTATAGGCATGAAAATCGGTGATGTCAACAATTCTTACAACCCCACGGGCGGTTTTACCTCCAATGCACCTATGCTATTTTCGATAGCAAATGCCCTTGCTTCTCCCGATGAAATTATTCAAATTCCCGTCAGCGTTTCGCAAGCAACAGATATAATGACCTGGCAACTGACGCATACATGGGACCCAGATGTGCTTGAATTTCAAGGCATTGAAATGATAAACGAGGCACTCACGGATGGTATCGCCTTCGGCGAACAGGCGACCACTGAGGGACAATTGACTTCGATGTGGCTGCATCCGGAAAATCTCTCTACGACATTTGATGAGGCTACGCCCGTCTATTATTTGACGTTCAAAGTAATCGGACAAACAGGTACATCTACACAAATTTCCATTAATTCGGACATCACACCCACTATCGCGTACAATGCCGAATTTGAGGAAATTAATATCATTTCTACTGATGGTTTATTAGAAATTCAGGCGGTAACAGATGTTGAAGATATTTCTTCCGAAAATAATGTTTTATTATTTGAAAATATACCAAATCCATTCAATGAAAACACGACAATTCATTTTGAATTACCGCAAGCAGGCGAAGCTAATATTTTGATTTACAACATTTTAGGAAAAAAAATTAAACATTTCAACCAATATTATGAACAAGGCGCACACCGCTTAGATTGGAATGATGCCGCACAATTTCCCGCAGGCATATATACTTGCGAATTGCAGTTTGAACAGCATATACAAACCATAAAATTATTGTTAGTGAAATAAGCATATTAAAACACTAAATAGGTGTTTTATTTTCATAAATAAAACACCTACCTTTATTTTTAGATTAAAATACACATTGGCTAAATCAACATTTACACTATGAAAGCACACATTACTCAACTTACTTTTTTACTCCTTTTCGTACTTATTGGTGTTCGTGCCGATGCTGCGAAAATTGAAGTTTCACAAGCACTTGCTGTACCAAATACAATGGTCACAGTAAGCCTCTCAATAAGTGAATTGCCGGAGATTACGACCTCTATTCAAGGTTCGCTTACTTGGGATGAAGACCTCATTACGCTCATGAATGTTACGGCGGCGGCTTTGCCCCAAATGACCTTCAATACCGAAGACGATGACCGTCTTGGGTTCGTCTGGTTTGATGGAGGTGGCACCCAACTTCCGGGTACAAATGACTTGATAAGCCTCACCTTTCAGGTCGCTGAAGATGCCGCAGGTCAACGTGCGGTAATTAGTTTTGACAACAACCCTACACCAATAGAAGTTGCCGACAGGTTTTTCGAAGAGCAAGTAGTCGAGACCATTAATGGCTATATTGATATTGCCGATGCACTGCCCGTAGAATTGGCAAATTTCGAGGCATCCACCACCAATGATGACATACAACTCGCATGGGCTACCGAGTCCGAAATTAATTTTGAAGGCTTTGAAATACAGCGTAGTATAGATGGTGCTAATTTCTCAACCATCTCATGGCTCAATGCTCGCGGCAATGAAGCGCAAGGCGCGAATTATGCCTATACAGATAGCGAAACGACCGCGAGCAAGACCTATTATTATCGTCTCCAAATGCGAGATTTTGATGGTAGTTTTGACTACTCAAATGTGGTGAGTGCACGTATCGGCAATCGCGGTCCGGTCATTTCGGTGTACCCAAACCCAACGTATCAGGAGACAGTATTGGCTTTTGATAACTTTACGGAAATTGCTACGCCTGTCTTGATTACTATCTACGATAATATGGGGCGTTCTGTACAACAACTTGATTACGAAGCACAAACAGGTAAAAACACCATTAGCCTGAATGTCAATCACTTGTCTACGGGTACGTATACGATTCGATTGGAACAAGGCGAATATTTCGCTACGCGAAAATTGGTTATTCAGTAAATAAATAAAATTCCAAGTAACAAAATCCAAATTCCAATTGATGCAGAAGTAGCAATTGGGATTTGGACTACGTAACACAGACATTCCTGTCTGTTTCACGAGGCACAGACAGGAATGTCTGTGTTACGCCATTAATAATCCACTGTATTTCCTGCAATATTTACACGCAAACTAAGCCCCACATAATTGCGGGTATATTCGAGTGTCGGGTCTTCGCTCGTTCGATTTCTGTAAATATAATCAGCATCGAAATACACATTATGACGAACTTGATAGCTCGCCGTCAATTGTCCGATAAGCAGTTGATTGCTGACACCCTGTCCTGTTTTATGACCAAATTCATCGTCATCACTGCCTTCGGGCGTGGTCCGGTCGCGGTAGTCTGCAAAGATATTATGTCCTACATTTTCACCATCATTATCTGTCCCAAAATCCGCATAAATCACTCGCGCTTGCAGCGTTAGTGGATAAATGGGTTGATAGCGAATTTTTCCGATAATTTCCTTAAAATTCGCGCCAAGCGGATGTGCAAGTGGTTGGTTGTAATGCGAATAATTAATTGGCACATCGTCGTAAGTGTATGTATAAGGGCGAACGGTGTTGTATTCTATTTGTCCATCTAAATGACTGATACCCAGCATGTCGATGTATTTCAAACCAAGTTGAACACCGGTTTTATTTCCCCACCAGCCATTGCCGCCAAAGAGTTCGCCAAACATAAATTCATCCAATACAGTTTGTCCGTAAAGCGAGAATTTTTTGAGGAAATTATACTTAAAATTTAACCCTGTGACCACATTATCCGGACTACCAAGCCCTTGCTCGATAGTGCGATAAATGATGATGGGATTGAGGTATTGGAGTTCAAAAGTATTGCCCCTATCGAAGATGACGGCTTCGTAAATACCGAAATTGAGATTGGGTAATATATTGTTGAAACTCAAATGATGTGCGGCGATATATTTTTTGGGTAAAATGCGATTTCCGCCCGCCGGATGCTGTGCAGTCAGCTCGCCGTAGAGGTTTTGATAATGCAATTTCCAAACGCGTGTATTGAGTTTCAGATAAAAATAATCGTTGGAAAAATCGGATAAAAATAGCGAGCGCATTCCATCGCCGATAAAGTGCCGACCGTGTCCGAAATGCACGTTGATGTGCTTGGATATTCGCGCTGCGACGTAGCCTTGTCCACGTAAATAATCATAACCATTCGTATTCCATAAGTCAGTGCTAAAGTCTTTATAAAAACCTGCACCGGGAATGGCAGGGAGGCTATCTTGGGCGATACGACTCATGACGTGTTGCTGAAATCGCTCCTGTGATTCGTACAAATTCGTATGAAACCAAACCACATCGTCAATCGAACCACGCAGGCTCACGCCGCGTCGATTGAGATAAACGAAGCTGGTATCGCCCGTTTCTTGACCGTATTTGGCATAAAAAATCGGGTTGATTTTTAGCTTAAAATGTGGTTGATTGATTTCAAATAAATTGGCTGGCGTGCGGTAGAAATATTTCAAAAAGGGTTTTTTACTTTCTTCGTAGTAATTCTTGCCACCTTCTTGTACGATAACGGGGCGATAAAATACCGAATCTTCATCGACATATTCTTTCCCTGCGTACCATTTACTGACAACTTCGTTATTTACCCAATCATTATTGTCTCGAAAAATGTAGCGCATATCGAGGCTATCCAGTTTCTCTGTACTTGCCTGCGAAGTGTCTATTTGAATCGCAAAATCTGCCACATCGCGTCTATCGAAAGGCTTTAGGGCAGTGTGTGCGGGCATGAGTTCGCCCGATTTTATTTCGAGCCTATCCATCGTGTGATAGGCGTCGTTGCCGAGCGGCAAGTGGCTGCTTTGGGCTTGGAAAATCAAGGGCAAAAGTAGGAGGAGTAAGACTATATTCGTTTTCATACTGAATTTTGTAACCGGATTTGGGTATGGGGTAATTGGTTGATTGGGTAATTAGGTAATCGAATAGCCTAATCAACCAATTATCGAATCAACCAAGTCCGGTAATGACTAATTGGACGGCAAAATTACATAAATTCTCAACTTCAAAGGCAAGCTCAACTCCAACTTCCATCTTTTTTTGTGTATTTCTTAAATTGAGGTTGAAGTTGCAATTGAAGTTGAATCTCATTGGTTTGTCATCAATATCAATTCAAAATACACTTGGTTGAGGTGTTCAAAATCTTGGTCAAATGTGATGAGTCGGGCATCGGCAAGACTTGCTGTGGCAGCAATCCAAAGGTCATTTTTGCCCATATTTCGGGAAGACATTTTGAGGGGTTTATCTTTTAGCTTGCCTTGACTGAAAGCGTCTATTTCGGCGTAACGTCTTGCTAAATCCAAGTAACGAATATCAGCAATAATAAATTTTTCGATAATGTAATTGAGCTTCTCATTTCTTTTCACCCCCCAATTATTTCTAAGGCTCAAAGACATTAATTCTCCAACAGTGACTATTGAGGTAATATTTTGATTTTCAGGGTTGGACATATCTAAGTCCCTTTCAAGTCTATCTTTAAATTCATCTTCACGCAAATATTTCAGAAGAACATTTGTATCAAATAGGTATTTCATAATCAAGGGTTTAGTCAAGCATTGCCAGTAGTTCTTCTGTTGTTTGTGGGATGTCTAATTCGGCAGTGAGTCGTTTCATTTCCTCCAAATCAATCCCTGTATAATTCTGCTCTCTTGCCAGTTTTTCTATATCCAATTTATCTTCGATATGACCAAAATATTTGAGTACATCCTCGCCTTCGGGCAGTTTGGTGAATGGTCCTAATATCTTTGCCTCTATCTCATCAATCGCTGCCTCGTCATTCATGGACATAATGATACTTATAATGCGCTCTTTTTTTGCTTTTAAATTTACCGTCATATTTGTTTTATTTTTTGGCTAAAATAAGCGTTTTTAACATGAAAAACAAATTAACAGCTAATGTCGTTATGGCAATCGCATGAAAATAATATTTTGATTCTTTTATAAAAAACCTCAACCGCAACTTCAACCGCAACTTCAACCGCAACCGCAACTTCAAGTAAGAATTTGTCAAAAACAAATTAAAAATTTAAATTGAAGTTGAGGTTGAAGTTGAAGTTGAGGTTGAAGTTGAAGTTGAGGTTGAAGTTGAAGTTGAAGTTGAGGTTGAGGTTGAAGTTGAAAAACTAAGCAAAATATTTTTATGCGATTGCCATACCAATGCCGTAATCCGTAATTAGTTGTTTGTTTTACAAAATACAATTACATTTACCCATGCGCACCTCCGATTCCTAAAGAGAGGCTGCCCACATTTCCTTAATTTTGCAAACACCAATTCATCAACTCATCAACACGTAAAATGATAGATATTTTAGAAATAGCAAGACAAAAAATACCACTCGGACAGAATTCTGTCATCGAATTGGATATTGCCAGATTGCCTTCGGGTACGCCTATACATCTGAATGTACACGTGCATCGCAGCGCGAATCCCGGTCCGACCCTGCTCATCTGTGGCGGCGTGCATGGCGATGAAGTGAATGGTGTGGAAATCGTGCGTCGGGCGTTGGGAGAGAGGCTTTTTAAAGATATGAAAGCCGGGAGTGTCATCGCTATTCCGCTTGTGAATGTCTATGGATTTATCAATTTTTCGCGCGATTTGGCAGATGGAAAAGATGTCAACCGCAGCTTTCCCGGCAGCCCAACTGGCTCACTCGCTTCGCGCGTAGCACACATACTGACGAATAAAGTAGTCCCTCTTTTTGATTATGGCATTGACTATCACACAGGTGGCGCAAGTAGGCATAATCACCCACAAATTCGCTATTCGAAGAGCGATGAAAAAGCTGCCGAACTCGCCCAAGTTTTTGCCGCACCATATACTATCGCCAATACGCCTATTTCGAAGAGTTTTCGTAAAGAAGCCCTCAAAAAGGGTAAGCCAATTCTCGTTTTTGAAGGGGGCGAATCGCTAAGATACGATACCCAATCGGTAGAGGTCGGCATCGCCGGTCTGAAGCGCGTGATGCACCATTTGGGGATGATTGACACCGCCCCTGCTGCCGATTATTCGACGCATATTTTTACGGATACGCATTGGATACGGTCGCCGCGTTCGGGCTTGTTTCTATGGCATCATTGCTCCGGCGAATACATCACTAAAGGCACGCTACTCGGAGAAATCAATGACCCGCAAGCACAAGAGAAAACTCCCGTACTGGCGAACTCCAACGGGTACATCGTCGGGCATAATAATGCGCCTGTGGTGAGTCAAGGGGATGCACTTTTTCATTTGGGGATAGGGGAGTAATGAGGGGCAAGCCTAAAACCCTCCGTGGCTTGCCCCTTCAAACTATACAAAACCCTCCGCTGAAGTATAAAATATCATATCTAATTTACACATTCATCTTCTAGTCCACATTCTCGCTGATTAAGATAATCTACACAAGGGCCGTTTATTTGATTTTGAATGCTTAATCTGATTAAATGAAACCAACACCAGAGTCTTGCTCCCACAGTTCTTCTCATTTTTGTTTGACGATATTTTGGAAGCATTAGATAGTCATAAGACCAGCCTTGACAGCAAATCAAACAACAGTAGGGCTTTCTTCCGCGTGAGTCTATCTCCCCCTCCTCCTCTATCGTCAAATCAGGAGAAATATTGGTACTAATATATGTACCTATCCATTCGTGTTCAGTTGTGGATTCAACTAAATCATCAACATCTGATAGGAACAAATCGAATGTCGAATCATCTTGAAGAGCTTCCTCAAAAACGACTGTATTGATTTCATAATTACCTGTCAAGTCGCTTTTGACTATGCCAATATCAGATAAAATTGATGTTCTTGAAAGTTGACTAAATGCTGCATCAAGTGTATCCAATACGGAGGTAAACTCAGTGTCAGTCAGCGTTGAAATTTGTTGAGTTACAGGTGCAACTGTTGGTTGTTGTTTGATAATTTCTTTTTGTTCGCAGGCGAAAATTGAAATTAAAAGAAGTCCGGCAATTGCCCCGACAACTAATTGATTAAAAAGGCTTGTTTTCATTTTTAATTAATTTTATTGGTTAATAATATGTTGAAAATAAAGGATTTAACTATCTTCTTGTCTTGATTCTGGCATTTACGGTATCACATGCAGAGATATTGATACTTTGTCCGCTCATCTTCTTTTTACCGATTTTTACGGTGTAATAATGTGTACCTTGCAAGCGTGTAATGTATTGTGTTTTTTTGTGGATAAATGCTATACGATTCTTTTTCTCCTTCAAATTGAATCTCTATTAATTTGGTAGCATAATTCATAAAACACACTTGTCCTGAATGTGCTATTTCACAATCGGAAGCGGTATTTTGGTCATCAATGAAAAGCGTACTCTTCTTTGAAACCACTCCGCATGAGGACAACATGGTAATCATGCTCATAAGCATGAAGGCATAAATTGATTTCTTCATTTTGATACTTTTTTTGTTTTTGAAAAAAGTCTTTTTGGGGCTACTAAGTAGGTGCAGTTAAATAATCGACACTTTTTGAGCAGGGTATTTTTTTGTCAGACGAAGCTCATTTTGAGGAACATAGCGAGCTATATGACGAAAAATAGCTGAAGTATGGCGAAAAAATACGCGCTCAAAAGTGTCGATTATTTGATTGCACCTACTTATTTAACAACATGAAAATAAAGTATCATGAAAAAACAATTCATTTTTATCATTGTCATAACCATCATGGCATTTCTTCGAACTACTAATAGCTACTCACAATGTAATCAAAATCCTACGGGTTTCAACGAAGGAAACTATCAAGACAATAGCAAGCTATTTCTTTCAAGCGATTATGAAGCAGATATCTCAAGTTTGCATCTATTTCATCATCTTCATAGATATAGTGATGATATTACGGTCAAAATTATTGACATCAATTCACCGGAGTATAATGGTTGGGGCGATTGCGAGTTCAATAATCCTGCTTACCAGTACTTTCTTATAGTACCCGGCGATTACAGAGCTTGGGGAGCTTTAAAAATCAGGACTTCAGGAACTCCTAATCAACCGAGAATCATCAGTTATTACAACCCTGACTCTACTTATCCTTATAGAGAACGTCTACCTGTCAGAGGGGTAAACAATCCCGACGAGCATGTGATAGTGGAGAGATTGGATATGTATGAGGCTGATTATTGGATAATCAATGGCTTGACATTCAGTGGTCATGCAGAGAGCGGAGCAAATGGCAAAATCGGAGGTCTGTATAACCGTATTGTTGGCAATGCTGATTACAATATTATCAATCGTTGCTTATTTGAAAATGTAGTCATAGGTTCTAATCTCCGAATCAGCCACAGTAATTATAATACTATCCAAAACAGTGTAGTGAGAAATCTACTGGGTACTGACTTTGTGGGCATATGGATAGGAGGAGAATACTCAGTAGCTATAGGCAATCGAATAGTCAATAATGAAATTTATGATTGCAATGACGGCGTACAATTGGCGTATAGTTCTAATTGGGGAGAGTATGGTGACTTATCCGGTACGGTTATCGAAAATAATGATATCTATCTCACTCAAAGGGCTTATAGTGACCGTGAAGGTTATGCCTGTGCGGAAAATGCTATTGATATTAAAATCGGTGGGAAAACAAACAGCCCAGATGATGTCGTAAAGATCCTTAAAAATAGAATTTGGGGGTATCGGGTTAGTGATACTACATGCGGTCCATCGGGCAGTAATGGATCGGGCATCATTATACACCAGGAAGCACGCAATATACTCATCAAAGATAATGTCTTTTTTGACCTGCCGACAGGTATTGGAATTTCACATAAAAACGATCGCAATACCAATGTAGCTGTCATCAACAATGTATTTCACCGGATTAAAAAATACAATGATGCATCGGCAGGTATCGCTATTCGCTCCGCAACAAGAGCCGATATATACTACAATACCATCAGTGACGCCGTAATCGCCATACATATGGACAAAAACACTTATGGTGGTAGAATACAATGTAATACCATTATAGAAGCATTAGCAGTACAAGCTTGGCAAGAAGACTTACCTTGGTCAGCACTAAACGCATGGTACGATAGCAATATAGACCCTGACCGAGTGTACTCTCACATGCCCGAATACAATATCGTAGATAATTGTGCTGCCAGAGACGATTTCGGAGATTTCACCTTCTACAGACAAAGGTGGACGGAACCCGAAAAAGTGACCTTCACAAGGTTATTTGCGGAAAACGGTTCTCAGATAGCAATGGTGACTTCTCCTGAAATACACTGTGGTCCGGGAGGTGACGGAAAACGCTGGTGGATGTGGCAAGTTTTCCAGTAATCTCAAAAATAACCACTCAAAAGCAGTGTTAGTAATAGATAGGTCGTGAGCAAGCCCCTCACGACCTTCTTCATTTCCCCCCTTTCAATCCACCCAAACAGTACACCCCTCCGTACAATTCGTACAAATATCAATCTTATCCCGCCCTTGCAGCAATTGCCGTCTAAATT
>ENA-ORXT01001240-ORXT01001240.1-marine-metagenome-genome-assembly--contig:-NODE-1240-length-35290-cov-8.367506_pt1 | contig 35290 bp, 25 predicted proteins | sample MGYA00237868_ERZ511482 | MGnify/ENA metagenome assembly ERZ511482 | reverse complement strand
GTAAACTGTAACAGACCTTTAAGTCCTGTAAAGCTTGTCCCGCTTTTTTACGGGGGACGAAATACTCACCTTTACCTAAATGATTATCTTAGTACCTAATAGCGGATAGTCATATTAAAATTTATAATTCTGAATTTATTAGCACTGAAGTCGTTGAGACATTGTACTTCGAAATATTCGCTTGTATTACCAATGTATGTCATTTCACAGTTTTTCTACTCCTATTTATCTAATTCTGGATACGCTTGGCTACGATATCCTTCTCAGTAATTCATAAATGGCAATACTTCCAGCAGTACATACATTTAAGGAGCTTTGCATTCCCATCATGGGCAGGTGAACGGACTGTGTGCTAAGATCAAGTAAAGTTTGTGATACGCCACGCTGCTCATTACCCAACACCAAGGTTAGAGGTAAGGAGAGTGAAGTCTCTGAAAGGATAGTGCTCTTACTTGTGTATTCTAAACAGACGATTTGGTGTTCTTGTGCATAAATATGTAGGTCATTTTCATCCGCTAGAATACGATGAGGGACATACTGGAATGTACTTCTAGCCGTTTTTTTGAACTTTCTATTTTTAGAATCAAATGGACAGTTGTACAATACGATCTCCGCTAACCGACTTGCATCAGCGGTTCTAAACAGCCCACCAATATTGCGTTGATCATATACCGAGTCCAACAACAGGCGGATAGGGGTCCTATTCTGCTTTATTTCTGCAAGTCTAGCTGCTTTATTTGGTCTAGCATCATCAAATGACAATTGTTTACTCATGGTACATCTATGAAATGTGTGGATATATGGTCAAAAGTGCTAAAAATAGGAAATACCACCTTATATTTGCGCCCCTAAGCAATAAAAAAGCCCTAGAAAGACTCAAATACCATATCAATTTTTAGAACGTTTGTCTAATATTGCTTAGTCAAAATTAAAAAATATGAAGAATAAGTTATTAATCGTGGTCATCGCAGTATGTTGTTTAGCAAATACGGGGTGGGCGCAAAAATCTGAACAGATGGATTCGTTAAGTTACAGCCTAGGTGTGCTCATCGCCCAAAATTTTAAACAACAAGGATTAGAAAAAGTAAATCCAGATAAAGTTTCTGCAGGCATTGCAGATGCACTTTCTGGAGATACAAAAGTAAGCGTTGAAGAAGCAAACGCTACATTTGGTTCACATATGGAAAAAATTCAAAAAGATATGCATAAGGATAAAGTAGTTGCAGGGGAGAAGTTTTTAAAAGAAAATGCTAAAAAAGAAGGTGTAATCACTCTTCCTTCAGGTCTTCAGTATGAAATAATTACAGAAGGATCAGGACCTAAGCCTTCTGCTACAGATAAGGTAACTACACATTACCATGGTATGTTGGTTGACGGGACGGTATTTGACAGCTCAGTAGACAGAGGGGAGCCTGCTACATTTCCAGTAAATGGTGTAATCGCTGCATGGGTTGAAGCGCTACAGCTGATGCCTACTGGTTCAAAGTGGAAGTTGTACTGTCCATCTGATTTGGCTTACGGCGAAAGAGGTGCTGGTAATCTTATCGGCCCATTCGCTACGCTTATTTTTGAAGTTGAATTGTTGAGCATCAATTAATAGGAAAGAATTTTTACACTTAAAGAGCGCCTTCGGTATTGAATTACTGAAGGCGCTTTTTTATGACATTTAGCAGTTAGGGCTTGACGGATAACTATAAAAATTTACTTAAAATATGTGATCAAAGACCCAATCTTCAAAAGTTAAGTGCCAAAATACTATGTCACTTTTCGCGCCACTTGGCATAAATATTGAAAGAGTAGGATGGTGATCACCCCCACCATTAAATTTAATATTATGCCTACCCAGCGATCACAGAACTACCCTTTATTCTATGCAATAGTATTGTTACTATTTTGTGGAACTCCATATACCTTATCAGCATATGATTTCAATACTGCGGTAGACACCTTGCCCTCTAACTGCTATGCAGTTTCAGATCTAGGGAATCCCAACGTATTATTTATCTATGATAAGGCAACAGACATGTGGAATAATATCGGTTCCACAGGTGTCAATGCTATTGAAGCCGTAGCTTTCAATCCTATCGACGGAATGTTATACGCAGTCAATGGTGGTATTTTCGGTACAATCGACTTAACAACAGCGGCATTTGTAGCATCGGGAGGTTCATTAGGGACGGCAAGTGGTTCGCTAGGAAATATAAGTATCAATGACATTGATGGCTTGACTTACGATCCATACCAAGATGTATTTTGGGCATCACAAAGAAGAAATTCTGGAACCAATCACGATTTGCTCGTTCAGATAAATGCGACTACGGGTATGTTAGTCCAAAATGCCTTTGGGGCCAATGTCGACTATGTAATCATGCAAGAAGTGTTTGATACTGAAATCAACCAGCTTGTTTATGATATAGATGATGTCGCCATTGATCCGCAATCTGGAAAACTTTATGGTATTGCCAACCAAGGTGGTTCGGGAGGAATGTTGACCATCTTTGATAAGACAGATGGAACGGTAGATCAGGTAGTTGGCTCTTTCAACGGAATAGATGATATGGAGGCACTCGGTTTTTTTAGTGATGGCTCCTTATTTGGCGCTACTGGAAACAATGGCCCAGATCCTGCAGACAATAATAAATATTATCGCTTAGATAAATCAACTGGAAATGTGCTTGAAAGTACCGATATCGATCCATCAGGCACACAAGTTGATTTTGAGGCATGTGATTGTTTGTCAGGAGCCCCGAATCAAATCACAGGTGTAGTAGACTTGGGAAATTCTTGTCCATGTGCAGATTTAATGACCTGGAATGATATTGTAATTAACCTATACAGTGATGACAACGGAAATGGGATAATAGATCCTGCTACTGATGTATTGATTAATACAGATACCATAAACAATGGAGAGACCTTTAATTTCCAAGTTGTGTCGACGGGTAATTTTATTATTAATCTAGATTCTGTAAGTATGCCTACAAGTTTTAGCTACGTGGGTACTACGAATCATACCGCATTTTTTGATGATCTTGATCAAACTGATTCTGGAAATAATTTTGAATTTTGCTCCAGCATCGCTCCGGCACTAATCACTTCTACGTGCAATGATAATGGTACGAACATGGCAGGAAATGATGACTATTTAGTAATTGAGGTTAATGCTGAAAACGATGGAGCCGGAGCAAGTAATCAATACGAAATTTACTACAATGGTTTTTTAGTCAACACAGGAGGTACCACTTACGGTACACCTTTCATATTGGGCAACGGCGGAGAATTTCCTACCGACTCCGGCACAGATTATACCTTCACATTTAGAGATAGCGACAATGCCAGTTGTGAAATGGATTTAGTTGTTCCTGGTCAGCAAGGTTGTTCCTTATGTAGGCAGATTTGTTTACCGATAGAAATTTCGCATAATTAATTTAAGGAGGTGTTAGATTTTGACACTCAGTTTTTATTACCCCATACCTAAATTTCATACTGCTTAATCTTTCGATAAAGCGTCCGCTCCGAAATGCCCAAATCAATCGACGCATCTTTACGCCGATTATTGTGTTTTTTCAGCGCTTTTTTTATCATGTCTTTTTCCATGTCCTCCAGCGAAAGCGATTCCTCTACGATTTCCATAGAGTCATACGTATCCTGCTCCGAGTCCCGTTGAAAAATAATAGGATCTGATCCTTCATTTTTAGAATCGTAATCAAAGTCATTATCAGTACTGTGGGTATTTCGCTCCTCACTAGCACCGTTTTGTTTTTCCGTGTAGGCTGCTAAACCTTCACTTGTCGGGGTAGAGGCTGGCGATTGCAGCTGCTTTAGTTTATGGACATTCGATACGCTTAGATTGTTGCTTTTGATCAGCTCAAATACCAATGATTTGAGGTCGTTCATATCGTTTTTCATATCGAATAATAGCTTATACAGAATCTCTCTTTCTTGAAAAGAGTCTCCACCAGTATCACTCCCTCTGCCAGTCATAGCAGGCAGATTCCGCCTTGTGATATTGGGAGCCATTTCTACCAGGCGCTCTGCAGTGATCAAGCGATCTTCTGCTAGCACAGAAAGCTGCTCACTTATATTGCGGAGTTCCCGAATATTTCCCGGCCAACTGTAATTTTCTATCAGCAATCGAGAATCCTGATCCAACTGAATGGGGGAGGTCTTATACTTTTCTGCAAAGTCCGTCGCAAATTTTCGGAATAGCATGTAGATGTCTTCCCGTCGCTCTTTCAGCGAAGGCACTTGTATCGGAACGGTATTCAGTCTGTAAAATAAATCCTCTCTAAATTTTCCTTTGCGTATTTTATCTTTAAGATCTACATTGGTTGCCGCGACTACCCGCACATCCGTTTTAATCACCTTACTAGACCCTACTTTTATAAAATCTCCACTCTCTAGTATACGTAGCAGATAAGCCTGTGTATCCAAAGGCATTTCCCCTATCTCATCTAAAAAAATCGTTCCACCATCCACTGTTTCAAAGTAACCTTTTCGCTCCGAAGTTGCCCCTGTAAAAGCGCCTTTCTCATGACCAAAAAGTTCCGAGTTGATCGTCCCGCCTGGAATAGCTCCGCAATTAATCGCAATAAAATTATTATGTTTTCGTGGAGATAGTGCATGGATTATTTTAGAAAATACCTCCTTTCCAGTTCCAGACTCCCCACCGATCAATACGGTTAGATCTGTTGCTGCTACCCGTATAGCGGTATCCAAAGCCTGATCGAGTTTCTGCGATTGGCCAATAATTCCGTATCGTTGTTTTATAGCTAATAAGTTCTTCAAAAAACAATAATTTTCAATTTTATGCAATGTTAAATTATGACGTGTTCGTTTACCACTGAAGGCACCGAATCTACCGAAGCTACTCTATTACTGTGTTAACACAGAAGGCAACAAAGCGCACCTAACAACTTTTCGTTTATAAGTTCACAATTATTCCACTACATCTCCAAGCAAAGTTGCCGAATTTACTTCCCTTACTTTTACATAGGCGTAGTCTCCAGGTTTTAAGCCTTTTGTCTTTGGAAAAATACACATCTTATTATATTGGTTACGTCCTTTAAAGTCCTCCTTTGACTTTTTAGAATCTCCTTCGATCAAAACCTCAAAAGTCTTACCCACATCCAATAGATTGGATTGCAGCGAAATCTCATTTTGCACATCAACGATTTCGGCCAGACGTCTACTCTTCACGTCCTCAGGAATATCGTCCTCGTACTTGCGCTCTGCCAGCGTTCCCGGTCGCTCACTATACTTAAACATATAGGATAGGATAAAATTTGCATACTTTATTATCGACAAAGTATCCTTATGCTCCTCTTCTGTCTCTGTACAAAAACCAGCTATGATATCAGACGACACCGTACAATCTGGAAGTATCTCATATATTTTATCTATTCGTTCTGTGTACCATTCTCTATCGTACGTACGATTCATGAGCTTGAGCACCCGTGAGTTTCCACTCTGTATAGGGAGGTGTATATAATTACAAATATTGTGGTATTTTTTAATCGTATACAGTACCTCATTACTCAGATCCTTAGGATGCGAAGTAGAGAATCGAACCCTCAAAAGTGGATCCACCTGCGCAACCATTTCCAGCAAATTAGCGAATGATTTCACATCACCCGTTTCCGGATGCTTCCATTTATAGGAGTCCACATTTTGGCCTAACAATGTCACCTCTCGAAATCCTCTATCGACTAGATCTTGAGCCTCCGCTACAATCGAAAATGGCTCTCGGCTGCGTTCCCGTCCTCGCGTAAATGGAACTACACAAAAGCTACACATATTATCACATCCACGCGTGATCGAAATAAAAGCGTTCACCCCATTACTCCCCAATCGCACAGGGCTAATATCTGCGTACGTCTCTTCTCTAGAAAGCAAAACATTTACACCCTTTCCACCATCTCCAGCCGTTGATATCAGCTTCGGAAGATCCCGATAAGCATCTGGCCCGACCACCATATCTACCAGTTTTTCCTCCTCTAAAAACTTCTTCTTCAGTCGCTCCGCCATACAGCCAAGCACGCCGACGAGAGCACCCGGTCGCTTATCCTTCGTTTTATCGAAGACCCGCAGCCGCTGACGCACCGCCTGCTCCGCTTTTTCGCGAATCGAGCAAGTATTGATCAGGATCAGATCCGCATCCGTAAACTTCTTGCTGGACGTATACCCCTCCTTCGCCAGAATACTCGCCACGATCTCCGAGTCCGAAAAATTCATCGCACAGCCATAGCTCTCTATGTAGAACTTCTTCGTCGAGTCCGCATTAATGCCTTGCAAATCAATCGCTTCCCCCTGCTTAGTTTCATCAATAGTCTTAGCGTGGAGGTCATTTATAGTAGGATTATCGTTATACATTTTCTATTTATTTTATGCCGCTCTAGTCTTAGCTACAAATTTACTCAAAATTGCTATAAACCTGACAAAATGTCAAAAGTAATGTAAGGTATTTACTAATATGCAGCGTCTACGCTTGACCTATGCCATGGTGAGTAATATTTTATGGGGCTATCCCGATCCAGACTAGCAAAACTGCCAAGCCAAAGCATAGTCTAGACGTGACCGCGCTATACGCTATATCCCGTTTTTTGCGAAAAGCAAAAAGACGTGATGCCGCTACTATCGCTTATCCTGCTCCCTGCGGTCCGCCGAGCTTTGGCTGTTCGCCGTCGCGGATGGTGCAGGACAATCGTAATGATAGAGAAATTACGAATGCAAAGTAATCAATGCTCAAGCTCGATATCTTTTAGTGACGCAGTTGACAAAGAGATCCTAGAGTAATCACTCTCTTGATGAATCTAGAATTTTTCATATACCGCACAGGGTAAAGGTTCAATTGAAAATGAAATTAGCAGTTATCAGAAGATGCTATCCCAAAAAAAAACAGACAGGAGGCTAGTAACTAAAAAGGTGATTAGTAAACCAGAAAATAAACTAAATAATAGGCCTGTTAGAAAAATTGGATATCTTACACCACTGGAAAAAAAAATTACTATTAGCCAAAGCTGTACTTGTTAGTGGAGAGTAAAAGCTTAGATATAGACAATAAGTAATTTTAGATATCATATTAAGACCTTACGGTTCTTGCAATTTAATTCATTACGCTTTCTACCCAACTTGAATACCAAATGAAAAACCAATATTTTAGCTTTCTATTTTTGATCATACTGTGCGCTTGTAGTCCTTCTAGCAAGGGCCGTAAATCATTAGTTAGCGTAGAGAAGAATGCACTAGCATATACTGCGAGGGATATAAAACAAGAAACACAGAGAGCTTGGAATGCATATAAGGAATTTGCCTGGGGGTCTGATGTGCTCTTGCCACTTTCAAAATCTGGGTTTAACTGGTACGATGAATCACTTGGTATTTCCCCTTTTGACGCATATAGTACGCTTGCAGTGATGGGAATGAATGAGGAAGCGAAGGAGATAGAAGAATATGCGCTAACTAAAGATTGGGATCAAGATATATATGTACAAGTATTTGAAGTGAATATCAGGATTCTGGGCGGCCTGCTTGCTATATATGACGACACAAAAAATCCTGACATTCTTAAAAAGGCAATTGATTTTGGGGATAGATTGTTACCTGCGTTTGGTTCTCCAACAGGAATTCCTTACCATTCCGTAAATCTTAAAACTGGTGTTACCAGTGGGAATAGAGGTGAAGGAAAGGGCAATGTAATAAACACTGCACAAGCAGCAACCTATCTTTTCGAATTCGGAATTCTTAGCTACTACTCGAAGAGCCCTAAGTATTACCAAGCAGCTAAAAAAGCCTCCTTGGCAATATTTAGCAGAAAATCAAGTATAGGGCTGCCAGGGGATTATATAAATGTGGAAACGGGAGAGTGGACAAATGACTGGTCTTATCTACAGGCGGGCATGGACGCCTATTATGAGTATCTGTTCAAAAGTAATTTACTATTTCCTGATCCTGAAATTGAGCAAGCGTGGAATTTTAGCCTGAAAAAGATTAACCAGTATTATTCAGATGAATTTGAAGGGAGACAATTTTACGCTTGTGTAAATATGCATTCTGGTAAGATAGTGAAAAGATCAATGTCTCTATATGATGCATTTTTTCCTGCCGTTCAAGCCCTCCATGGGGACATCGAAAATGCAGAAAAAAATATGGAAACTTGGGACTGGCTTTGGGATAAATACGGTTTGCTGCCAACCCGTTATTTGTATGAAGCCGATTCTATTGAGTATGCTAATTCAGAGCTGAATCCAGAAATAATAGAATCAGCCTACTACCTCCATAATATTACTGGAAAACAAATCTACTTAGACATGATTTACAAATATTGGAATGATATGAATGATTGCTGCCGAAATGATGTGGCGTACAATGCTATAGAAGATGTCCGTACCATGAAAGCCAAGGATTACTTAGCTACTTATTTTTTCGCGGAGACACTCAAGTATTTTTATCTGGCAGTAGTAGATAAGGAGGTATTTGATTTCGATGATTACATTTTCAATACAGAAGCACATCCCTTTCTAAAGCGAAACTTTGATCAGGAGAAAGCTAAGAAATATTTAGGAATATAATATATAACAATGCCTAGACAAAGTGCAAAAATCCCCAACTCACATACATGCTCCCTTTGCCTTGCGGGCAAGCCGTGTGAGGGATAGTAGCCAGTCCCGAACGCAACGCAGTGGAGATGAGGGGAGCCCCCGCCTAGGTAGCAGTAAAGCCAAGGGCCGAGCGGATACGCGAGTGGCGAATAGCCCGACCAGTGCCATCCGTTTTTTTTCAAAACGAATGGCGCTGGTCACACCCAAATAAAAATTATCCTTCTTCCATAAATTTCAAATGCACAAAATTATTTTAATCCGCCTTGCAGCGTTATGCATGTGTCAAGCATTCTATAAGTAAGAAGACTTTAACAACTACCTAACAGAAATGAGTATAGCAATTTATAGCAAGCTTTTAACAAAATTTTTCTATATGTCAGGATTGTGAATATAAAGAGATAAATTACTAAAGGTTTTAAAATGTAAAATTTCTTCTAAATTGTATTACCTTAGGAAAAGGTAAGGTGCTTGATGAACAATGTATCTAGATAGTACGAATAATTAATTTGTACGATTTAAGATTTTGCTGAACGAAACTTGACTGCCATATGAATCTAAAACCAAACATTCTCTTAATCATAGGTCTGCTACTGTGTTCTCTGGTATATAGTCAAGATATACACTTCACCAATTACAATTATGCGCCGCTTTATCTGTCTCCTGCCAAGACTGGCGATTTTGCGGGTTCGTACAGATTTGGAGTCAATGTGCGAGATCAATTTAGCAGTTTCATAGTAGAGCCTTATAGGACGCTCATGGCATATGCGGATATGAATATTGCCAAGGGGATTAAGCCACATCACTGGATAGGAGCGGGTATCAACGTCTATGCCGACAATGCTGGAGACCTTAGTTATCAAAATACTGGTGCGCATCTTAGTCTCGCTTATCACTATGCTATCGATCCAAAATATAAAACGGTAATTACCCTGGGATTGCAATATGGAATGACGCAGCGAAAGATAGATCCAGAAAATTATCAGTCGGATGTTTCTCTTAGAAATGCGCTTAGCAATATGAGCTCACCCGATCCAGACAGAGCGTTGTTAGATGATTTTAATCCTACCGTTGGAGATCTGAATGTAGGGATTAGCCTCAAAAGATGGACTTCCAAAACGGCCTACCTGGATGCAGGCGTTGCAGTGAATCATCTCCTGCAATCTGAGTTTACTTTCACGGGATCTAATATACAAAACCCAGTTGCCCGCAGAATAAATGCGTACGCTGAATATTATATCCAAACCAGTAAACAGTTGGTGATAAAACCAATAATAGTGTACTCTAGAATGTTTAATTTTCAAAATCTGTTTGGTCAATTCAATTTAGAATATAAACCCAATAGAAAAAAAACCACCCTGATCAAAGGAGGACTTGGATATAGAGTGGGGGACGCGCTCCAGTTCCTAGCTGGAATAGACTACAAAGGATGGGATATAGGGATCGCCTATGATCTTACCGTTTCATCTGCAGCAGAATACACCAATAAATTTGGAGGAATAGAAATTGGAATTAAAAAAATATTAATTGCCAATACCGAGCCCAAACCAGAACCTCCAGTTATACTTTGTCCACACTTCTAGTATCAAATTAAACGACTATGCTTAGATATCTAATTCTATTTTTAACAATGAGCTTAATTAGTTTGCTCTGGTTCAGTGAGCTGAGTGCGCAACTCCATCACGCAAATAATGATCTGCCCTGTGTGAACAAAAATTTTAATATACTTGCTCACGTGGCCGTAGATTCTACTGGGAGGGAGCCTCTTTTTGAGGAGGTTCAGCTCAATAAAATGATGGATAAGCTCAATGAATACTTCAGCCCTATCTGTGTTACCTTTTCACTGTGTGAGTTAAATGTCTTAGAAGATGATTACTCTTTGGGTAGGGTAGAAAGGCAACCCATCTCTACGGCGGATCAGTTGTCAGAACTGCGGAGACGATTCGCACTCAGACGGAGAATCAATATATTTTTTCTGAGTTATATCGTTACAGAATTTTGCGGCACGAGCACCTTTGAAGGGATCTTGACTGAGTCGGATGCAAATATATTCATAGAAAAGGATTGCATTGAAGGCATCGCAGAGCAAGTGGCGCATCATCTAGGGCACACCTTCGGACTACGCAACACGTATGATCCTTTCACCATAGAGCTAGTAGATGGAAGTAACTGCGCCACCACTGGCGATCTCCTTTGTGATACGCCCGCAGATCCATTTGGTCAATCCATAACAACGGCCACCGCAGCGGAACAGGCGCTGATTGAACAACACTTATTGGTAACTGCATTCAATGATTCGACTTGCGAATTTGTGTACGAAATAAAAGATCCCAATGGAGAATATTATCAACCCGATATGGGCAATATTATGTCCCATTATCCATGCAAATGCGGTTTCACGCAAGATCAATATCGTCTGATGGCAGAAACAATTATTCAATCAGAAATTAGACACTTCTAAAAAAAACGAAATCATGAATAGAATGTCTTTACGTAATAAAATAATTTTCTGCCTACTCCTAACCAGTGTGGTAACCTTCGGTCAGTCGGCGAACAATACTTCAGGTTGCGCAGAACTTAAAGTAGAGTTTACAGCACCCACAGCTGGCAGCTATTTTTGGGTATTTGGAGATGGCCCAGCTAGTGTGTCCAGCTTGCAAAATCCGGTACACTCCTATATCCAAGAGGGGGATTACATTGCCCAGCTTTTTGATGTAGAGAACGGTACGCAGGTGGGTGATGATATAATGATCACTGTTTATCCACCTATCAAGTTTGAGATAGATGCAGACTTCAAGTCGGGATGTGCCCCATTAGAAGTAAACTTCACGAGTACAATAGATATTCATCCCGATATAGACGTGGAAGATATTGTGTGGACATTTGGTGATGGCAACTCTGCCGTTGGACAGAATGTGAACTATACCTATCAGGAAGATGGCATCTTCACAGTCTCGGTCAAGGTTATTACGAGCGAAGAAATCAAGTGTGATGAGCCTGTTATATTTCCAGACTACATCAAGCTTGAAGGCGTAAAGACAAGATTTCTTACCGACAAAAAATCTTCCTGCGACGTACCTGCAGATTTTATTTTTACAAATATTACGGATGCTGAAACGGGAACTACATATTTCTGGGATTTTGGCAATGGAGAAACTAGTCCTGAAAACGGTCCTCACACTATTACATATAATTCGGAAGGTTTATTTTTCCCTTTACTTATTTCTACTACTGTCAACGGATGTGTTTCCTCTCATAAGTCGACACTCAGCCTAGGCTCCCCCGTAGTGACGCCTACTTTTCCAGATACCGTATGTGTGGGTGCGGAGGTATTATTGAGCCAGACGACCATTGCCAATTCGTATTTGTGGGACTTCTCAGGGACGGCAATAGACTCTACCTTATCTGATCTTTTGCCTGGTTTGATGTCTGATCTGAAACGGCCCATGGTCACTTTTACGGAGCCAGGATTGCAGACTTTTACCTTGACGGCCACAGCCAATGAGGGCTGTGAGTCAGTGGTCGAGCTGGAGATATTTGTGTACAAACCAGACGCAAGTTATGGGCTCGTTTCGAACCCCACTTGTACCGATCCTATACTGATAGAATACGCTGCCAATGATCTTACGCAGACCTCTTACTTTTTCAACAACAATTTCTTGGGTGGAGGGGTAGTAGTAGAAAGTGACTCGCCTACAGGATCTACCGTATATCAGGCGCCAGAGCGGGATGAGTATTATATGAATAGGCAAGACTCTGTCAGTACTAGGCTTATTGTGAGTTCTGCGCAGGGCTGTAGGGATACTGCATATCTCAACTATTACTTGCAGAAACCAGAAGCCTTTTTTGTACCAGATATTGTAAAAGGTTGTATTCCTTTTACTGTAAACTTTGCCGATGAGAGTTTTTCGGATACTGAAATACAAGATAGATCTTGGGATTTTGGAGATGGAAATTTTGGTTTTTTCTCTACCAACGATACGCTAGTTTCGCATACCTACACGACCACAGGAAATTATGATGTGGTACTTTTTATCACGGATGAGGAAGGATGTCGGGATGAGTCACGCGCTGTGCGGATTATAGCTATCGACAAAATAAGTGTTCCAGCTATTCCCTCAGAGTGCCCGCCAGACTTGACGTTCTGCGTGGATGAAACTATCCGCGTAGCGGTCCAAGCCAATCAGGTTACGACCAATGTACATATAGAATCGGATGAAGGCAGGTTTGACCATTGCTGGAGAGATCAGCTCGCGGAGCATGCGTACCAGTATCCAGGCGTATATCCCTTTGATTTTACGTACGAATTTTTAACCATTTTCATTGACTCCATAGTTACTGGTTGTTTCGTGACCGTGGAGGGCGCTCGCTCGGAGATTGAGTATTCCATAGATTGTGGCAGTCCATACGTTGTCAATCTCAGCGGAGAAAATAGCATCAATGCAGACGAGTATACCTGGTACGTAGAGGATGAGATAATATCCAATGAGGAGACCCTGGTACATACTTTTGAGGAGCGCGGAGAATATACGATCTACCTTGACACCCAGCAAGATGGAGTAGGCTGTATGCATAGAGATAGTGTGCTGGTACACATCACGGAAATTATTGCGGATATCAATATTGCGGATAAGTCTTGCGCGTCTTCTCCCACACCACTGGATGCCTCTAAGTCACAGGATGTGCACGATAAATGCCGCGCTGGATATATCTGGCAATTCGAAAATCAAAGACCTCGTGAGGTCGATGATGCGGTGATCAATCACATCCTCTTGCCTGGATTCCAATCGGTCACCTTGATCGTCGAAGATATCAATGGCTGCACCGACACCATCTCCGCACCGACTACGGCCTATGATCTGGCGGCAGACTTTACAGCGGATACCTTAATCTGTTTGCCGTCGGATGTGGCTTTTACTAATCTTTCTACCGGCGATACTACGATTGTAAATTATGCTTGGGATTTTGGAGCAGGTACTTCTGCCGTAGAGAATCCGATCCATACTTTTGATTCGCTCGATTATGATTCGACATTACTAGGCGATAGCATCACGGTTTCACTATTCGTACAGGATGCGATTGGCTGTACTGACACCAGTTCATTTTTGATAGAAACATACGATATATTTTCAGACCTCATGCTGGATAAAGAACCCATTATTTGTCAAAATGAGATGATCACTTTTGAGGCAGATGATTACCTATTGGGCGGATCTTTTCTTACTTACGCATGGGACTTTGGTGTGAACGGCAGCAGCACAGAAGACAGCCCTACCGTGACTTTTGACGAGCCAGGAGATCATCTTGTATTATTGACTTTTACTGAGGATATTTCAGGTTGTCAAGGAACCCTAGATACCATCATTAGTGTCTTGCCTACTCCTGTTGCAGACTTTATAAGTGATCAGGATGACGTGGAGTTCATATGTTTTCCAGAACAATTAATATTCATGAATACCTCTACGGTTGGTGCCAATGCGGACTACGATTGGGACTTCGGTAACGGTGCAGCATCCGAAATCCAGAATCCGATTATTCCATTTGACAAAGGAACTTACGAGGTAGTATTGATTGTAAGTACCGAAGAAGGATGCAGCGACACGACATCTCAGACTTATACTTTGGTAGGACCAGAAGGAGACTTTACGGTAGACAAAGAGAATATATGTCCAGGTGAAGAAATCACGCTAACCTTAGGTACGACGGTGGATGTCTCTACCTATACCTGGGACTTTGGCGATGGCGTACAGATAGACAATGAATCTCCCGTCACGCATATTTATGATCCTGAATCTAGCGTAGGAGAATTTACGCCGACACTTATTATCCGAGCGGATGAAAGTGGTTGCGAGCTTATCCAAAATATTCCGATCAATGTATCGTCGATCACGGCAGACTTTACCTTCTCCACCGAGATGTGCCCAGGAGAAATTACGCTGTCCAGTACTTTTGATAATCCGCAAACTATAGAGTGGGATATTGATGGACAGATCGTGACCGGAAACTCTAATCCCTCCGTTGTCGTATCCACGGATAAGGATAATATTGACATCACCCTCAATGTTACGGATGCCAACGGATGTGTTGTAGAGCGTATGCAAAACATTCCGCTTGCGGACGAAATACTAGCCTCGGACATCAAGTTTCCCAATGTATTTTCTCCCAATGGAGATAATGTAAATCCAGTATTTAATATTGTCTACGATGAGAACGCCCTGGACTCAGATGTCGAAGTCATAGAGTTCAAAGTCTACAACCGATGGGGCGAACTATTGTATGATAACGAGAATCCGACACGTGGATGGGATGGTCGCTATCTCGGTGTCATTGTCCCGCCCGACGTGTATGCATATTACATAGAAGTCGCCATAGAAGGTTGTGCTTCCCGAAGTAGAAAAGGGAACGTTACGGTGATAAAGTAATGGTTAGCAGTAGGTTTTCTAGGGACAAATATTTTGGGGATATCCCGATCCAGTAGAGCCGTTGTTGTACAACGGCTCTACTGGACGGGACCGCGCTATTCACTATATCCCGTTTTTTTTGCGAAGCAAAAAAAACGGAATGCCGCTGCTATCGCTTATCCTGCTCCTTTCAGTCCGCCGTGCTTTGGCGCAAGCGCCTCCGCGAGGGGAGGGCGTTACATGACGCATGGTATGGGTCCTGGCACTCACTTCCGATTTACTGGCAAATACACTTATCCATGACCGCAGCAGGTGCACAGTGAATTGTATAGACGGTCTCCTTTGCCAAAGTAGAATAGGATATTGTTTACTTATACTCAATAAAAGTGAAGAGGTCATATTGAAGATAAACCAATCCATAGTTCTGGATCCGAGCTATGCTTATAGAAATCTAGCCTTAATTTAAACGAAACAAAATCAGACTGCCTTAGCCTTTACGATTATTGGAAGAAGCAATCGCTTTAGGCTTTACGCTGAAATATGAGAATGAAATGACAGCACTAAGCGGAGAGAATTGTAAATAATAACTAGCGCTGTTAATCCCTTGTGTTTCTAACATAAGTTCTCTACATTGATCATTAATGAGACTAGCGACACTAATAAGCAGATTCGTCCTTCTATTTCTACTGATCAGTAATGCGCTTGCTGGGCAGGTTTCTGAATCTAGCTATATAACACTTAGGAAAGAATTGGTAAAGAAAGTAAATGCACTGCGGCTAGATCTCGGCCTTCCTATTTTAAAAAATAGTATCATACTAAGAAAAGCCGCTAAAAACCAATGTTTATACATGGTAAAATCTAGGAAACTTACACACAAACAAGGGAATAGAAAATTAGCGAACCCACTTAAGAGAGTAAGAAATTTTAAGGGGTACGAGTTTGAACGAGTTGGAGAAAATGTGTTGCATACTAAACCAGTCAAGCTACCTCTAAGAAATAAGTACTTGGAATTATTGGCTGATGAAATGTTTATGTCATGGAAAAATTCACCAGGGCATTATGAGAACATGATCAATCCTGATTATGAATTTAGTGGGATTGACTTCATGTATTCCCCCAAAGAGAAGATAATTTACGCTGCACAAGTTTTTGGAAAGAGAGGGGTACAAATACCTGGTCAATTGTCTAATAGTGCATTTGGAATCGAAGACAAAGAGGAGCCTTGTGACTGTGAGCTGTATGGATATTCCAATATTTTGGCAAATATGGGTAATTCAGTTCGTCTTGATGGAAACAAAGTAGTGTTCTACTACTATGACTTGCAGTACTTTAATAAAATATTTAAGGACAGTAAAGATGGGATTGCTATCGATTTGGTTTATAGAGATCAGCTGAGTTGTGATGGTCCGAGTAGGATAGACTATTCTCCAGTCTATGATGGTATACTTTTAGAGCCCATGTATAGGTACGAGATACTAAGGCAGAATATAGCAGAAAGTGATTATCGAATTATATCTCAAATTGCTACCATACCAGACTCCCTTATGTCCAAAGAATTTTCTTGTTCAATTGTAGTGATAGAAAAAGGCAAAATGTGCAAATACCTAATTCCTGGAGATGTACCCTCTAGAAGCTATAGTTTAAAAAACATAGAACCTAAACTATTAAATCCTAGTAATATAGCACTTAAGAAAACTGGAATTATGGACACCAAAGAATACGCTTATAGTTTTGTGGCTAACCAAACTAATCCAGTTAAGTTGCCAGTAATTGACCTAGGCAAACAATCCATACATTCTATTGATATTACAAGCTATAGCTCAGTAGAAGGAGGGGCACAAAAAAATACCACTCTGCACAATCAACGCGCACAAAATATCAAAAGACATTTATTGAGTAAGATAGCAGATCAGAATACCAGATTTACTATCGACGCCAAAGAAAATTGGGATAAAATGTATTTTCAATTGAGATACTTTTTTGCTGATGAGTTGGCTGCTATGTCGAAAGATTCCTTAAATTTTTGTTAACCACAGATGATAATAAGCTGCCTTGGGATTCATTGCTTTTCGAGCAAAGAAAATCAGTAGCCACTATCAATTTTGCGGGAACTATTTCGGATACTACCGATCTTGAAAAGCTACTAATCATGAATTTTAAAACTGCATTATCGACTAAGAATTATGATCTAGCGAATAAAGCTTTATTCAAGATGCAGGAATCAAATATTTACCCATCCAAGATGCTATTTGAAGATGCTGTCTTTAAGTCAATCCTAACCGTTCCTCAAATTACCCAGAATGTAGCTGCCTTGCTTAATGGTACTTATAGGAGTGATATGCCTAAAGCAATTGAGTTCTTGTTTTGCTGGCTAAATGAGGACAAGGACCTATCCGTAGCGACAAAGCATAATTTTATTAACCTTTATACACTGCTATCTGAAGAATTGTTGAACAACTGGGATATATCTGCTAAACGTCTATCCAACGTGATTCACCCATCTGTTATCCGCCGTCTGATGGATGACGGAATAGAAAGTGAATTGCTGCTGAACCTAAATCTTACTTTCATTAAATATTTTGGTCAGGTAAATGATGGCCCCAATATTAGCAAAGCTTTTGATTATATTGTTGACTATTTTAGTGCTGGAGAATTAGAAATTGAAGACGATATAAAACTGGCACTCTTCTTTAATCATTGGAGTCGATATGATTTAACTAAGAAACATTTATTAAGTAATTTCGATAAGGTAGCCCTAAGTGAGGAGGCCATATTTATCTTACTACAAACCTTGTTTTTTTATACGGAGAATGGGGATGATGCTGAAATGTTTGAAAAAGTGTACTTGAAGGCATTAGATATCAACCAGAAAAAATGGTGCTTGTGGGTTGATACATCATTTCAGATACTAAGAAATCAAAAGCTCAAAGCCTTGTATTGTGATAAGTGCTTTAGCAACTAAAAACATATTGAAAAAAAATAGCTAAAATTTAAACCGATTTGGAATATGGAAAGATCGGGAATTATAAAATGAAATAGAATCGTTGAGTTTTTTTGCATATACTTGTAAAGTTATTTACCTATATTCTCATGCTATGACACCTTGTGCGGTGGGTTTTCCTTTGACTTATGAGGAGTTGAAGCAAGGCAAGTAAATAATAGTTAGTTTAATCAAAGAATGATAACATCATTATTAAAAGTACCGTTCAATATGAAAAGCCAAATTCTTAGCCAATTTCAAGAAGTATATTTATCTGGAACGTGGGTGGTAAATACCAATCTCAAGGCGGAGCTTTTAGATACTACTTTAGAAGAGGCACAGTACAAAGTATCGAGCTTAAATACTATAGAGGCGCTGGCCTTTCATCTTAACTACTATGTAGAAGGAGTAATGCGAGTGTTGAAAGGAGGGAGCCTGGATATCAGAGATAAATTTAGTTTTGATTATACACCTGCAAAGTCGAGTAGGGAGTGGGAGGAACAAAAAGAAAAAGTATTTGCAAACCTAGTGGCCTTTGCTGATCAGTTAGCAGCGATGTCTGCTGAACAATTAGAATCCGACTTTACAAATCCAAAATATGGAACTTATTATCGCAATATCCAAGTGATGATAGAGCATGGATATTATCACCTTGGGCAGATCGTAATAATGAAGAAAATGATAAGAGAAGTTCCTCATATAAAATCGGCGTAGCGTAAGCTAAAGCCCTGCAAACGGAGTGCGCTAGGAGCAAAGGATCGCAATGGCATTCCACTCGCCTTCCTTTGAAACCCATGAATAATTTAATTAAATTTTTTGTACTCATAATTAACCATAGCACTTGAATCATCTAAGAGTGGAATATAATGAAGAGCCTGGTCACGGCGCAGCATCGTGATGATCCCAAAGCCATAGTTCAAACCTTGTTAATACCTATGTTTTTTGAGTAAGGTACGACATTGTATTTATGGTTATAAGTCTGAAAAAAAAATCAATAAATTATATACCTAAAGCAGAATATTACGTGAAGAAGACGATACTTTTTTATGTATTAATAGTTTGGAGATTTTTCACTATAGAAATTGTTGGAGATAACAGCGAAGACCTATTTAAAAACTTTATGAATGATGTGCCGATGACGGCGCTCCGTAAGACTTTCGAGATTGATTTGAGAGAATTGATCGGCGAAAGGGATATGCTTATAGGTATAAAACCGATAGACGATTTACTTTGGTAGCGTAAAATTTGTACTTAAAAAGAAGCTAGGTTAATTATGAATTCTGATATTGGCCGCGAGCGCTACATCAATAGGTAGCGCGGAGATATCATCAATTGGATGTTCTAATGGAATGTCATTTTGCAAAGACTCATGGATATCTAAATCTGTGGTAGAGATGACAAATGCTAAGTAGCATCCTAAGATGGAAATAAATTTAATACAAGTTTTCATAATTAGGACGATTTAAAATATTGTATTAGGAGTAGGGCAAAAACCGTACAAATATCTGCTTACTGGGTTTTTTCAAGACATATATTTAATCGATATGGTCTATCCACTCAGCGTCACCAGTTTTACACATATGCTTTTTACGAAACATAAAACGCTTTGTAAGGGGTACCGTATTATCTAACATTGCTGTTACCTAGGTTAAAGTCTCGTTAAAAAGGTAGAATGATACAAACTGACCTAATATTCTACACAATTAAAACATTAGAATTGTTAAATTCGCCTCGGCTATGCAGTCTATTGGCGAACACACGATCATATATTTAAAATATCTACTTTCATGAGACTTATTTTTATTGTATTTTTTATTGGTATCCTTTCCAATACTAGCTTTGCTCAGAGGTGGCAACAAGCTGTAAATTATGAAATGGAAATTGACTTTGATGTGAAATCGCATCAGTATACTGGTAAGCAAAAATTGACTTACACCAACAATTCACCTGACGAGTTGAAACGTGCATTTTATCACTTATATTTCAACGCATTTCAGCCAGGTAGTATGATGGATGTGCGGTCACGCACCATCAAAGACCCAGACTCTAGGGTAGGCGAACGCATCGCAAATTTGAGTCCCGCTGAGATTGGATACCAAAAGATTATTGGTCTAAAGCAAGATGGCAAAGCGGTAAAGTATGAAGTCGTCGGTACCATTCTAGAGGTAGAATTGGCTAAGCCCATCAAGGCAGGCGGCAAGTCTGTATTCGAAATGGAATTTCAAGCACAAGTGCCTTTGCAAGTAAGAAGATCGGGTAGGGACAATGCCGAAGGGATCGCCTTTTCTATGACGCAGTGGTATCCTAAAATGTGTGAGTATGACTATCAAGGATGGCATGCAAATCCATATGTGGGTAGAGAATTTCACGGTATCTGGGGAGACTTTGATGTGAAAATCAACATCGATAATCAATACATCATAGGTGGAACTGGATATCTACAAAATCCAGATAAGATAGGATACGGATATCAAGCAGATGGAAAAACGGTAACACATACCCCTGGTAAGAAAATGACTTGGCACTTCAAAGCGCCGAAAGTGCATGATTTTTCCTGGGCAGCGGATACAGATTATACGCATACCAAATTGACTAGAAAGGATGGAGTGACGCTACATTTCTTATTTCAAGAGAATGAGAAAACAAAAGACAATTGGAAACTACTGCCAGGCATCATGGATGTAGCTATGGACTTTATCAATGAAAAATATGGTAAGTATCCTTACAAGCAATATTCATTTATACAAGGTGGTGATGGTGGTATGGAATATGCGATGGCGACCTTGATTACTGGAGAAAGAAATATTAATAGTCTGGTTGGAGTTTCTGTGCATGAGTTGATGCACAGTTGGTACCAGATGAATCTTGGGACAAATGAGGCACTGTATGCTTGGATGGATGAAGGCTTTACTTCCTTCGCATCCGCACGAGTGATGAATTATATTAGGGAGAAAGGAGCCTTAGCGGGTGAGGTAAAAGAGTTTGCGCATGCTGGATCTTACGCAGGGTACAACAATTTGGTGGGCAGTGGGGTAGAAGAGCCGATGACGACGCACGCGGATCACTTCAATACCAACTTTGCATATGGGCAAGCTGCCTACTCTAAAGGAGCTGTATTTTTATCACAAATAGAATACATCGTCGGTACGGAGGTATTTGACCGAGGCATGTTGCGCTATTTTGACGAGTGGGCATTTCGCCATCCGAATGACAATGATTTTATTCGCGTAATGGAAAAAGAATCTGGTCTGGAACTAGACTGGTACAGAGAGTATTTCGTACAGACGACTAAAACGATTGATTATTCCGTAACGTCCGTAGCGAAGAAAGATAAGAAAACAACGACCATCAAATTGACCAAAGCGGGTCTGATGCCGATGCCTATTGACCTTGTGATAACGGAATCCAATGGAGATAAGACTTACATTACTATTCCGCTGCGAATGATGCGAGGTGCTAAAGTGAAGGATGGGGATACGACTTATGAAGTTTATCCAGATTGGCCTTGGACAAATGAGACTTATACTTTGGAGGTTCCTATTAAGTCTAAGAAAATTGTTTCTGTAGAAATAGATCCTTCATTGCGTCTAGCAGATATTGATAAGGAGAAAAATATGCTAGAAGGGAAGAAGGGAAAGTTTAAGAACTAGAGGTAGGTATCTAAAATATAAAATAGCCCAGCGCGCAAGCGCTGGGCTTTTTTATTTATCGCCCATAATCCGACTTCCCCCCAGTCTTAGAGATCAATTGCGTAGCCTTGATGGTGATATCATGCGAGTACGCTTTGCACATATCATAGATGGTCAGCGCTGCTATAGAAGCACCCGTTAGTGCCTCCATTTCTACACCCGTTCTTCCCGTCGTAGCTACCGTACAATCGATCTGTATGGAATGATCCTCAATCATTTTAATCTCCACATTGCACTTGTCTAGTGCCAAGGGATGGCAAAGCGGAATGAGATTAGGCGTCTGCTTACAAGCCATGATGCCAGCTAAGATTGCCGTCTGAAATACAGGCCCTTTTTTAGTGTTAATATCTTTATCCTTAAATAAGTCAACCAACTCTGGAGTCAAGACGACAATACTTTGTGCGTGCGCAGTACGTGAAGTAATTTCTTTGTTTCCCACATCCACCATAGTAGGTAGATTTTTATCATTGAGATGCGATAATGTCTTTGCCATGAATACTTAATATATGCATAAAAAAATGTTCCTATATCTTTCAATATAGGAACAATTCAAATAAAAGAGAGGTTAAAATCTTATATATCTTGAGTGCTTTTAATCAAAGCTCAATATTTCTCGAATGTCATTTTCGGAAGATACATCTTTTTCTACTAAATCCATAACAAAGGTATGCCGACCTAGTCTATGATTTATTTTCTTAAACTCTTCAGGGCGAAAAACTGCGATCTTGTTTTCTTTTGTTACGAACCACATCAAGTTTTCTGATTCATTATTAAACTGGATATTTACGCCCTCTTGTGCGGTGAACTTAGCTACACTATTTCTATTTTTATCAACGATGAAAGCAATCAGTCCATCATAATCATCATTGTGCTGATCGGTAAACTTACCACTCAGGTTACTTGCATAAGGAGGCAGTGGTCGATCACAATTCCAGATACCCAATCTAGAAACACTAAACCGATTGAGCACTTCACGTTTTATGAGTTCGTTAGACGCGTAATCGTCTAAACCAGCTTTTCTTAACAATGCTATTTTTTCATCTAGCTCTTTATTTTCAGCAGCTAGTCGCACATTTTTTATCTTTTCTAAATCCCTTTTTTTGTTGTCAATCTTTAGTTTACGTTCTGCTACTTTGGTATTATAAGTGCTAAACTCCTGATTGAATTTTTCCATCGCTTCATTATAATCTTTACCGACCAATACTGGCTTCACTTTCACATCCACTTTATTATTGTCCTTGATAAAAGTAACTGTAAATTGGCCTTTTCCATCCGTAGTGATATCATAATCATCCCATTGTGTATTGGCTATCGCGGGTGACCAGGTAGCTTGACCAGGCATTACTTCCCAGATAGATTTTGCGTAACGGTTGCGAAATTCACGTAAGGCAGCCTCTTCTTTTTGGATTGCATTTTCCTCTGCTGAGATATTGCTTTGTACGATTAACTTATCCACTTTCAAGTCAAAAGTTGGATTATCGGTATTTGCTTTCTGCGGCTTTTTAGGTGCAGTAGGCATGGGTGTGGACTGCTCAAATGCAGAGAGCTGTACGCTCATCGCATTGCGAATTGCTTTCGTTTTCTCTTCGCGCGCTTCCTCTATCGCCTCTTCAGTATCCAGTGTGCCTGCTACTTCTATGCTAGGCTCTTCATCGATAAACTCCATCTTGTCTTTAGTTACATATTCCCAGTTTTTCTTGTTTTCATTTAGCTTATAGATATTAAAGTTGGGCTCCGTACTACCAGGCTTTACCATGACACTTGATTTGAGTTCTATGTCTATAGATTTATCCGGAAACAGACTGAGTCGGTGACCATCTTGCTCGGCATAGATCTCAATCATTCCTGCAGACTCTAGCTGGTAGGTCGTACCCAAAGAGTCATAGTCCATTGGTATACCAGATAAAAAGAAATCTACATAGTCGTGGTATTCTTTGATCACGATATTTACATCTCCACCGATCACTTCACCCGCACGATTTGCAAATGCACGGGGCGGCACTACCGCTATAGTTCCAGATTTAAATACGATTCGCCCGCCTTGATTAGCTTCCACTTTGGCAGTTTGCACATCTTCAGGAATAACTTCCTCTAAAGGTGGATTTACGTAAGGAATATCGCTAGCTAGATTTTTATCTTTCTTCCCTTTAAACGAGATACCCAGCACGAGTAATCCGATTGCGGCAGCAGCAGCATATGCTATCCGTCTGATTATTTTTCCAATCTTACGTTTAGGTTTCGGACTATCTCCATGACCTTGCCCTTGATTGTATTCGTTTAGCAATCCATCAAAATCCTGATGCTGCTTGATAGCATCATGGCTGGGAGGTGTTTGATTAAATTTAATATTGTAATTATCTTTTTTCATGTTGCTCTATTTCTTGAATAAGTATTACTTACTCCTGTTAATAATTTTACTTAGCTTCGTTGTTATTCGGTACGTTTTCACTTTAGCATTACTTTCTGTTAGGCCCATAATGAGCGCAATTTCTTTGAAAGGCAGCTGCTCGAAATACCGCAGTTCTATGAGCGCAAGCTCTTCTTCTTTGAGTAGATTGAGACAACTAACCATCTTATCTTTTAACTTATGTTTTAGATCACTGTACTCGAGTTCTTCCGCAAAATGATCCAGCTGTTCATCATCTATACTTACTACTCGCGTCTTTTTTACATTGCGATAATGTTGCACCACCTCGTTGCTCGCTATACGGTATAGCCAAGCAGAAAACGGCACCCCTTTAAATTTGTAATTGTCTAATTTCTGAAGCGCTTTGAGAAACACCTGAGAAGTAATATCTGCAGATAAACTTTCATCCGATACTCTCTTAAACACAAACAGGAATATTCCCTCGTGATATTTTGTATACAGCGGCTTGAAATATTGTCGATCCGCCTGCGCTTTCTGTATCACAGTCCACTCCAGCTGAATCTCATCTTCCGATGCATGGTTGCTCTTACTTGGCATTAAACGCGTTTTTTGTCCAACAAGGCTCTGACTTAAATTAAGATTAGATATCATGTACGAAGTTTATTCCCCATCCGCTGGTTCATAATCATAATGCACACAAGTCATTAAGTAACATGAATATTGTTGTAAAATTATTAAAACTGTTGAATTATGGCCAGATAATTAGGGTTATTTGCCTCAGAATAGGGATTGTCATAGTTTGTAGGGTGCATTTTGGGGATCCCCTACGACAAGAGTGGCAGGTCAGGAATAGATTTTTACAAGAACAAAACAAAATGCGCAGAAATAGCCTTAACTATTTCGATCATCATGAACATCGAGATTGGGATTTTGTATCAAAGTAGATGTGCTATTCTTAAGTATAATTGGTGATAATCCTCTAGTGCGCTCAGCTTGTCATGGCTCGTTTGGAATGGACTCCTCATTCACTATTTACCATTATTCCACCGTTATCGTAACAAAATCCTGCACCGTAAAAAGAATATTCCCCGACTCAACCAGCTGATCATTCGTCGCACTAAATCTCAAAATGTATATGCCAGGCTGATCAAATGTAACCGAAGTATTACGCGAATTAGTTTGAGAAAATTTTGCTTTTCCAGGTCCATCCACCATGGCCCACTGTACAGGCCAACTCGTATTTGCGGCATCATCATCCATAGTGATTCCAGACAAAGAAATAGCCTGATTACTCGTACTTGATCTATCCGATCCAGCATCTACAAAATAACCTTTACTTCTATTCATGCTGAAAAGAGTATTACCATACGCGGGAAGATGTCTTATCCAAAAATTGATCCTACCATCCGAAAATTCTACAGGAGAATTATGTTCAAGACTTAGCGCATGAATCACCACCTTTGGTCCCCTCAATTCATTCGTTGCTCCAAATACACTTGAAGTAGGACATATAAGATCTTTATATCCAGTCGTAAAAAGGCAAGGACGATCTATACGCTGTGCAAAATACTTTGCATCATAATATTTAGAGGCCTGAAAAACAGCCTCATCAATATTCTCAATGTTACCTTGAGCGGCAATCGAATTATAGTACGGAAATCCACTGGCTCTATTGTATTTATAACCAGCGTGCTCACATAGCGCTGGATTAGCTATGGTGAGCGCCTTCACGCGTTGATCTATTCCAGTTACACAAAGACCTAAACCGCCGCCCTGACTAATCCCAGTGATGACTAGATTTTGTCCATCAAAGTCAGGTCTAGAATGGATATAATCTATTGCGCGAATTCCCGCAAGGATAGCGGTCCGATAGTAGTATTCTTCTCTTACTTGAGTATTGTTCGGTAGTCCAGCGTTGGGGTCTATTTCATCTGGTTCCACATTATGAATAGAAATAGACATAGAGATAGCGCCGACTATTTCGGAGATTACTGCTTTTGGTTCGGTTAATCCTGCATCACTGCCATTAGGAGGTAAAGTCAAGATCGCAGGAAAAGGACCATTTCCATTAGGTATGGTAATATATCCATAAACACGTCTGTTATCTACCGTAGCAAGGTTTATCCTATAGGTGATATTAGCCGTCGTAGACTCAAGTACCTCCAAGACTGGATCGATTGGGATTGCTCCCAGTTGACTTTTCTGATCATTCCAAAAGTCATCAAAATCTGTTGGACAGGATTCAAAAATTCCAATAGAGAAAGGGGAGAAGGCTACACCCATACTCACAGCTCCATTTGCACCATCATTCGCCTCGAAAACGACTGTTCCTGGCTCCTCCAGTGTAAAAGGAATATACGTATCTACTCCTGGTATTACACTTACTTCACCTGATTCTATCACATCTGCTCTATTGTCAAATATAATCTTGTAACTTACTGTAGCTTGTGTCTGGCTGCTGAGAATGAAGTTCATCTCTTCACCTGTATTATAGACTTGATCTGCTCTCTCCGAGCGGAGTTCTAATTGGGCAAACGAAAGGATCGTAATGCTTTGTAGTAGAATTATTAATATTGTTTTAAGCTTAATCATATTTTTATTTAGTGGGCGGTAAGTGCACGGCTGATTAGGGACTAGATTTAGGTTATGCTAAGAGATTATAAACAAATCTTATTGAGAAGAAGAATAACTGATAAATATTCAACTTTTCTATATCAATCAAATACGAACACTATTATAAACGCAAAACCCACCTATTTTGGCTCAACAATCAAGGCAATTATATAGAATTAGCGCCTAAAGTCCTTTTAAACGCCAAATATACCTTGGTTTCCCAACATAATCCAACAAAAAAGAGCCAATTAGCACAAGCTAATCGACCCTTTTTTTATATTCATTTAGCAGCACTTAGCGGCAAACACCTAATTCTCCAACATCTCCTCTGGCTCCATCACTATCTGTATCCGCTGCTGCGCATTAAAAAACTTGGCTGCTGCATTTTGGATATCTTGCGTAGTAAGCATCTCCCTAGCCTCCGCCATTTTCTCAAGCGTAATATTGCTTAGGTCATCGTCCCTCTTCATCAGTTGTTGGATAGCACTCATCCAAAACCTATTTTCCTTCATTTGTTTGATTTGCTCCTGACGCTGCGTTTCCTTTACCTTTTCGACATCTGCAGCGTCAGGGCCATTACTCATCATATTGCCGATATCTTGCAAAGCAGTATCGATCAACTCTTCCGTTTTATCAGGATCACTATTGAAGGAAATGGTAATACTATATTTTTCTTGAGGCATCTTTTGAGTCCTAGAACTTACACGCACACCGTATACACCGCCTTTGTCTTCTCTCATAGATTCACGTAGTTTGATGCGCATGATATCCACCATGGACTTTAGTTCGTAGTTAGTCTTTTTATCCCAATCATATTTTCCATGATATGTGATATTGACGTTCGTCTTAGGAGCCTTTCCTCTTTTGATATTTTTATCGACTACACCATCGACCAAATTGATCTGCAAATCTTTAAATTCTTCACTACTGGGTAGGGTAGGCAATGTGCCAAGATATTTTGATAGCATCGGGCTTATGGTAGCCACCTCAAAATTACCGACAAACGTAAAAGTGAAATCATCTGCATCTGCAAAACGCTCTTGATAAATTTCAAAAATTCTATCTAGATTGAGTTTGTCCAAATCTGCTTCTTTCGTATAATTACGACGCAGATTATTTTGATACTTTATTTCTTGCACTTGATTTCCAAAGTAGAAACGTGGATCTGACATCAAGTTTTTCAATATGGATTTTTCCTTGGTTATATAAGAATTAAAAGTCGCCTCATCTTTTCTTGGAGCAGTAAAATATAAATGCGTGAGTTGCAACATCACTTCCAAATCATCAGGCGAACAAGAGCCCCCCATGCCTTCGTACAATTCAGAAATATAAGGATATGCACTCACTACCTTACCCGTAAGTTTCTTCCCAAGTTGGATAGCATTGAAATGGCTGAGCCCGCTTGATTCAACAATATCCGCAGCAAATTCTGCATTATGATAATCGCTATCTCTATAAAGCGAACTTCCGCCAGGACTAAATGCATTCATCATGATCTCATCATTTTTAAAGTCAGTAGGCTTTAAAATGACTTTGACTCCATTATCTAGTACTAGCTCTGTGATACCTACAGGACTAATTTCTTTAGTAGACTTTACAGGCTTGGAAACCAGCTTTTTGTCAAAAAGCGGTTCGTCAGAAGTATTGTCTTCATATGGCGCTAAGTCTGCTTTTTTTACATTTGCTAAAAGAGAACGTACTTCATTTTCTGTGATTACAGGTGCATCAGGACGAAGGGGGCCTGTAACGACTACGACTCTATTTTCGTCGGTGATCCACTTCTGTGCCAGCATATTTACTTCATCAATTGAAACGGTAGCAAGGTATTTTTTATATCGTTCCAAAGTTTGATCTTCATTCATAATCGGAATATTTTCTAAGAAGTTATAGACAAATTTCATGGATAATCTTCTCGAATCTTTTTTACCTTTTTCCTTCATACCCGTTTCTGCGGAAGTGATCATTTGCTCTATTGCTCTTTTCATTTCAGATTCTTGAAAGCCATGTCGAAGTACTCTTTCATTTTCATTGAGTAGTGCCTCTAATCCTTTACTTGCTCCGCCCTCAGCGACAAAAGCAAAACTGCTGTAAGCGTCAAGCGACCCAACATCAGCTCCATATCGCGAACTCGCAAAAGTAAATGGAGGCTCCTCCGCTTTAGTTAATTCTTGCAGACGAGCGCCTAACATTCTGTTGTATAATGATCTAACTAGGCTAGCCTTATATTCTGATTCATTCGTATTCGGTACATGTTTGTGCTTGTGCATCAAGCGAATCCGTGTAAATGCAGACTCCTCATCTGATGCTATAGATACAATAGTTTCCTTATGATTTGGCACCTTATAAGCAGTACGTTCTCTCGGGTTCTCGGGGTTTTTTAATTTAGAAAAGTCGGCAATTACCTTCTTCTCCATGGCATCTACATCCACATCACCCACGACTATAAGCGCCATCAGATTTGGACGATACCAATCTTTATAAAATCGCTTCACCGCTTCATAGTCCGAATTTTCTATGATCTCAGGCTTACCTATTGGCAGCCGCTTAGCGTATTGAGAATTATAGTACATCTGCGGGAAAGTTACTTTTTGCATCCTTTGATCTGGGCTAAGACGCGTTCTCCATTCAGATATGACGACCCCTCTTTCCTTATCTATTTCGGTATTGTCAAAAGATACGCCTCCAGCCCAATCTTCCATCACGAGTATTCCTTTATCAAGCATTTCCTTATCATCGGTGCGCACTTGCAACATATATACGGTCTCATCAAAACTTGTATAAGCATTCAAGTCAGGCCCAAACTTTGTCCCCACAGACTCCAAATAATCTACCAGTTCATTCTTCTTAAAATTCTTGGAGCCATTAAAAGCCATGTGCTCCACAAAGTGCGCTAGACCCTGTTGATCTTCATCCTCCAAGATACTGCCTGCTTTCAAAGCAAGTCGCAGCTCCGCTCTATTTTCTGGCTTAGCGTTTTTCTTTATATAATATGTCATTCCATTTGCTAGGGTTCCCATGCGTAGATCTGGATCTACTGGTAAAGCATCCTTAGAGACAATCATAGGGGCGGATGGCGCTGCCAATGGGCTGGATACCACGGGTGGGCTTGCTGTAGGAGGTGCTTCTGGCAAAGCTATTTTGCTCGCATTACAAGCAAATAATAACAAAAAGCTGTAGAGCAGACAGAGAATTCTCATGTTGTTTTGGTTTAACGTTATGTAAAATTGTAAGATCGTATTTTTAATATAACTCTTGAATATTCAAAAGTCACTGCTGAGTCCAAATTGGAAACCAACGATTTTCATAAGATGAATTATATCGGATGAGATTTTGGCTCTTTGAAATTTAGTAATGCCGCAGCATCTGTTAATTTAGAAAAAGTCAAAATAGCACCGAAAGAAACATTTTTGGACTTGAAGGTTTCCGGATTGGACTTATTCATCAAAGTTAATATTTTAGCTGTTATATTTTAGGATATAATTCGGAGTGGACGCAATTTTAATAGCTGAGTAGCTATAATATTTTGAGCCCCGGATCCAACATCTTCCGATATGCCAGTAATCCCCCTTCCAAATGGGCTACGCTTTCAATTCCCGCTTCAGTTAAGACTGTAACACCCTTAGCACTCCGCTGACCACTTTTGCAATATAGCACTACCTTCTTATTCTTCGGAATGGTCTCCACACTTTTAGCAAGCCTATCAAGCGGAATATTCACACTCGGAATTTTTCCAAAAGTATGCTCAATTTCTTGACGCACATCTACCACAAATGCAGCGCCTTCCTCCGTTATTAATCTTTGCAATGCCGCTGGACTAATCGACTCTGTTTCAGCACTACTATCTGGACTTGAATTACAAAATAATTCGTAGTCCATCAGTTCCGTGATCTTCGGCTGCTCTGTTTTTTTATATTTTATATTCTGCGAAGAAAAATTCAGTGAATCCAAAATGAATAACTTCTCAATCAACGGTTCCCCAATTCCCGCCAAAAGTTTGACCGCCTCATTCGCTTGAAGGCAGCCAATGATCCCAGCGAGCACCCCGAGCACCCCGATTTCACTACAAGAGGGTACCGAATTCGCTGCAGGAGGCTGCGGAAAAAGATCCCGATAATTTGCACTGCGAGTGTTTCCTAAGTCCGCATTGAAGATCGAAACTTGCCCTTCAAATTTATAGATCGATCCATATACCAGCGGCTTATCACAAAGCACACAAGCATCATTCACTAGATATCGAGTAGGAAAATTATCGCTCCCATCGATGACTATATCATACGCTTTTATCAGCTCCAAAGCATTGCTTCTATCCAATTGAATCGGATAGGCGTTTAATTTTATTAGAGGATTTAGTAGGGCTAATTTTGCAACAGCTACTTCTGCTTTCGACTTTCCAACATCATGTGAGGTATATAAAATCTGGCGATGCAAATTGCTAGCACTGACCGCATCATGATCGACCACCCCTACAGTACCAACCCCCACCGCCACCAAGTATTGTAAAATGGGACAACCTAATCCACCTGCACCGATGACCAGCACCTTTCCCTCCATCAATCGTTTTTGCCCTTCCGGACCAAACTCTGGTAGTATGAGCTGCCGATGATATCTTTCTATTTCCTGATCGCTAAAATTGTGCACAGTGAATTGTTTCGCTTAATTCGTTTTCTTTGTTGTTGTATTTGGGGCCTACCCCTCGCTTGAAAAAAGCTCACGGTCGGGTCATTCGCCACTAGGTCTTTTCTGTATTCGCTGAAAAAGCGAATACAGAAAAGACGCCTCCTAAAAAGTCGGCTGGCTACTACCCCTAGTCCAAGGTTTTTTATTAAAAAAATGTACGTTTACTTTGAAATAGAAAAATTTATAAGCTAACCACTATTTCTGAATTGTTACCTTCTGCGAACTAAATTCCTCCCCAACAGTAAGTTTTACCAAGTACAAACCATTCGGTACTTCCGATATATCCAACGAATACTTAGCCTTACTCGATCCTTTCTCAATAATCTGCGCTTGAATCAACTGGCCCTGTACATTATAAAGTTCTATTCGTGCATCCTCTTGATTCGGATTTAAGAATTGAATGTTGATTTGATCTTTCGCTGGATTTGGAAAAACATCTAAGGCAAAAGCCTCTGTAAAAACAGGTGCGTTTGTCAAATTTCTTTCTGCAGTTCCATACCAAGTTCCCCATTTTGCATTTTCTAAAAAGATGAATGCATCTCCATTGGTGGCGTTGAGACGATCACTGTTCATATCGACTCTACCGATCACTTGATCCCCACTGTTAGAGGCATCAAAAATAACCATACCGTCATCTATACTATAGTTAGGATAGTTGAGAATACTATTCGTGAAAATTGGCTCTGCGCTGGTTTCTCCAGTCTCTGTATTTACAGCAAAAATACTAGCATCACCCTGCTCATCTATGAAATCAAAAGTAACTATGAAGTCTGCCTCTTTTGCAAAAGATGGATTTCCAACACTTGCATTCTCAGGGATTTGACTAAATAGTTTTGATATATTATTATCTCCAGAGACGAAACTATTACTTTGATTGTTCCAAACCCGCATGAATCCGATATCCCAATAAGTGATAAACTCCCCAAAAGCAGCACCAGCCAATTCTGATTCTGCATCGTAGATTAAGAACTCACCAGAGTAGTCAAATTCCATCACATCTGCATAAAGAACATCTCCTGTGGAAACACCTTCCGTAAAAGTAGGATTAGATAATTCATATGTTTGACTGGTTTGCGAGGCGAAGTCATAAACTAAAATTTCTGGTAGGCGCTGATCTGCGATAAGTGCAACCTTAGAACCATCTTTGGCAACAACAATATTTCTCCACGTCGGATCTTCACTTAGTACAAATTCTTCAAGCGTACCTGCGGCATAATCTATTTCTATTCCATAGGCTCGCTTATCTGTTCCAATAAACACAATGAAGCTGCCATCATCGGTAATACTTGGTTTGCTTAGTTGGTCTGTCTCGCTTATCAAAGACGGACTTTCTAAATCTGAACTTTGTGCTATGAAGAGATTTGATAAAGTAGGATCAGAATATAGTATATAATCTGTGCCGGTATTGGTTTCTAATTCTGTCTGTGTATTTGTACCCGTACCACTACCGATACCTACTTCATTGAAACCCGTCTGGACTGCCGCTAGCTGTGCAGAACCATTTCCAAATAAGTCAATAGCAGAACGTTCTGCTGCAACTCTAAGATCGATAAACTGAGATGAACGGACTAGGTATTTTGTGAGTGCGCGGTAAAAAATATCTTCTGCGTTACTCTTTCCAATAGATGTAGCAATCTTAAAAAATGCGTGATTAGTAATCCCGCTATTGATGTGTACACCGCCGTTATCTCCCTGCGGTGTATTGGGTAAATTTTGGAATTCATTCATATGCTTTGGCTGCCATCCAGCATCATTGAGTGAACTACCACCATTATTTGGATTAGCAAGATCACGTAATGCACCTGATGGGAAAACACTTAGCTTTACGACGTCTTCACCGATTTTCCAATCGTTACGATCTATCATTGCCCCGAAGATATCTGCAAAACTTTCGTTCATAGCGCCAGATTGATTTTCATACTTAAGGTTTGCCGTAGTCTGTACAACACCGTGTGAAATCTCATGTCCCGCTACATCTAATGCGCGCGCTAATGGCTCGAATGCATTGCCACCATTTCCATAGAACATAGCGTTTCCATTCCAGTATGCATTCTCCAGGCTAGATCCATTTTTTTCGCTCACGTTGACGAAACAAACTATATTTCCGCCCATGTCATTTATAGAGTTCCGTTGATGTACTTGGGTATAGTATTCATATGCCTGACCACTGTTATAATGCCCAGATACTTGGATACGATCATTCCATGAACTACTATTATTTTTGCTATGATCATAGTCAAAGCTGTTAGATTCAGGAGATGTGTTCATGGCGTCAAGTGTCCAAATGGCTCCGACAGGATCGTTTGGCATATTAGAGCCAGCCGCATCAAACATTGTGCGCGAGGCATCCGCTAGGACAAATACGCCTCCTGACTCGTACCCTTGTATCGGACGATTGATACCTAGTAGGTCCATTCCTGATCCTGTAAAAGGGCCCGCAACAGCGCTATTTATCTTTTTAGTTGGCTTAATCTTTACTTCAGTTTTATTGTGTGCATACTCACACTGAGCAGTTGAGCCTGTACTAAAATCATGATTGTGCAAAGAACAGCTGCTCTTATAATTTGAATAGATTTCACCAGAGTGCGCATCAATTATATATGCCCACTTTTCTTTTAAGTTTGGATGAAAATCAAAATGCCAAGCCAAGGCAGCTTGACCTTCATGATGGTAAATCACTAACGTTTTGCTGTCCTCACTGCAAATAAAATTAAGGTGTTTTGTTACATCTTCACGTGCTATTTCGCTGTATTGTGCCACATCTGACAATGCCAATTCAAATCCTTTTTTCATCGGAAAAGTGGGGGTCAAATCTTGTAACGCAGGCGTAGCAAAATAGCGACCAGTCATCATGTGTATTTGCTGATTTTCCTCATGGAGGATAATCTCCGCATCTAGAACAGGCAAGCCTTGATATACTTGTCCATATTTATAGGACGTACGCTCATCTTTATGCACACGCTCTGCCAGTAACTTAAATTCGTCTGCAGGCTGAGCAATTTTCATTTCTTTTTTGACGGCTTGCAAAAAGTCAATGGATTTCTCTGATAGAGCAGCATTAGATTTGGCTGCCGTCTGTACAGGTATTTTAATGTAAATGGGAAGATCGCTCTCTTCGTCTCTTCTTATTATTAAATACTCTTTTTCAAATTGAGGATTGAATTTTTGTCCCTGATATTTACTTAGGGAGGAGGTAGCACTTCTCTTCTCAATATTTAAGTCTTTCGGAGCGTTTATCTTTAATTGATATCCCAGCAGACTATTAGATTCGGCTTTGCGCTTAGCTGGATACTTTGATCGCTGAGCTTGGAGTTGAGTACCTAAAGATAGAACTACAAAAAGGAGGATTAAATGCTTCATGGTGTACAATTATTGTTGTTTTGTCAATGCGACAAGTTGTTCGTAAATAAGGGTTATTTTTTCATCGATTATCAGACCTGAGCCGCCCCATATGAGATAGCTACTATCTGTTTCGGATTGATGTTTCATCCAAAAATACATATTGCCCGGTTGATCATAAGTGTATCTATTTAGATGCAATGATTGGATATGTTTGAATATTTTTTTGGCAGATGACTTTCCAATACTTTTTCTGAGATCGCTTGAGCGGTTAGCTGGATTTATCTGAAATACATCACCATTTGCCAGCAGACAAAACTCCTTAAGCTCTCCTGTAAAACCTCCACCGCTGCCAAAATACACCTTTTCTTTAGTGTAATTTTCTGGATTAATATCTACTGTTTTGCAATTTTGGAAGAGCAAAATAGAGATCAAAACGACGTATATTATACCTGAGTTATAGTTCATATATTATTGTAATACTAAGTTTGATTCGCTAAAATAATCTGAAACAAACATTAAGGACCTGTTTGAAATTCAAGATTTTGCTTGAATATATGATATTAAACAATAAACATATACAAAAATGATGCTGGTTCTACGATTTGTGTATGCAAAGATATTGT
>ENA-ORXT01001239-ORXT01001239.1-marine-metagenome-genome-assembly--contig:-NODE-1239-length-35297-cov-6.462606_pt1 | contig 35297 bp, 27 predicted proteins | sample MGYA00237868_ERZ511482 | MGnify/ENA metagenome assembly ERZ511482 | reverse complement strand
CGCGCGTCGTTGGCGTAGTCGAGCGCGAGGCAGTCATGCGGCGCGCCCAGCGCCTCGACCGTGCGCAGGCCGGTATAGCGGCCCAGCCCGTGCTCGACATGGATGACCAGATCCCCCGTCGTCAGGCTCGACGCTTCGGTCAGGAAATTCTCCGCCGTACGGCGCTTGCGCGTCTTGCGCACGAGGCGGTCGCCGAGAATGTCCTGTTCGGCGATGACCGCCATGTCCGGCGTCTCGAACCCCGATTCCAGCCGCCAGACCAGCAGCGCGGCGGTCCCCTTGGGCAGGGCCTTTATCTCGCTCCAGCGTGCGACCGTCGCGGCGGCGGTCAGGCCGTGATCCTTCAGCATCGTCTGCATGCGGTCGCGCGAGCCGTCGGAGTACGACGCGATGACGACGCGCTTGCGGTCGGCGATTCGCCCCTCGATATGGCCGACCACCGAATCGAAGAGGTTCGCCCCCTCCTTCTTGCCCTCGGCCTGCCGTTCGGCGGCGAAGACCCGCCCCAGCCTGCCCCCCGCATCGATCGTGTTCGGCCCGCTGCCGGTCGGAACGGCGCTGAAGGCCCGGGCGGGGCGGCCCGCGATGGCCTCGGCCCAGGCCTGGTCGTCCAGATACAGCAGATCCGGCTTGATCGGCTTGTAGACCGGCGCGCCCATCGTGCGTTCGTCCTGGGCGGCCTTGCGGGTCTCGTAGTGATCCTGAATCGTCTCCCACCGGGCGATTCGCATGATCTCGGTCTGCGCGTCGAAACTGACGGGGGCGTCGGGCAGATAGTCGAACAGGGTGTCGAGGCGCTCGTGGAACAGCGGCAACCAGTGCTCCATCCCCTGGTGCCGCCCCCCGCGCGAGACGGCCTCGTACAGCGCATCCTCGCTGCCCGCCGCGCCGAACATGTCGCGATAGCCGCGCCGGAACCGCTCGATCACCTCCTCGGTCAGGGGGGTTTCCGACACGGGGGCCAGCGCGAGGCGATCCACGCGGTCGGCGGAGAGCTGGGTGGCGGGGTCGAATCGCTTGATCGTCTCCAGCACGTCGCCGAAGAAATCGAGGCGGATGGGCTTGGCGCGTCCGGGGGGAAAGATGTCGATGATGCCGCCGCGCACCGCGAAATCCCCCGGCTCGATCACGGTGGAGGACCGGGTATAGCCGTTGCGTTGCAGATAGCGCATCAGCGCGTCGGGGTCGATGCGCGAGCCTGCCTTTGCGGTGAAGCTGGCCGCCTTGATCACGTCGCGCGCCGGCACCCGCTGCATCGCGGCGTTGAGGCTGGTCAGGATGACCGACGGGCGCTCCCACGAACGCGACAGGGCGGCGAGGGTGGCGAGGCGCTGGGCGAGGATCTCGGTATTGGGCGACACGCGGTCATAGGGCAGGCAGTCCCATGCCGGAAACCGCAGGATCGGGATGTTCGGCCCGAAGATGCGCAGGCCGTCGACCATCGCGACCATGCGCGCGTCGTCGGCAGCGACGTGGATCACCGGCCCGTCGGCGCGGCGCACCAGATCGGCGAGGAGCGAGGCGTCGAACCCCTCCGGCGCACCACCGACCTTCACGAGGCCGGGGTCGAGGGGCGGGGACGGGGCGGATTGGGGCTGTACCATACGCGCGAGGTATCCCGCGCGGGGCATGGTTTCAAGCGTCCTCGCCCGAGAAGGCGACTCTGTCCCGGACACCGACCCGGGCAGCGGTCCTGCGCCCGGGGCAGGGCGGTTGCGGGGAGGGACGGGTTCCCCCCTCCCCTTCCTTATCGCATCAGGCCGCCCCGGCCACCGGGCGCGTACGGCGCAACTGGTCGATGGTGAAGTACCGCCCGCCGCCCGCATGGGCCACGACCGCCGCCCCGGCCAGCAGGCCCAGTTCGCGCTTGATCGAGTTGAGATAGCCCAGCACGCCGCTCGCCGCGCCCAGCTTGGTCGCCATGTAGTAGACCAGCACCGCACAGGCCGCCGCCGCGAAGACCCGCGTGCCGTATCCCGCCGCCAGACCGATGCCGACGACCGCCAGAATCAGCCCCGGGGTCGCGAAGCCGGCGATCTTGGGAAAGCCGTGGAACAGCCCGCCGATCAGGAAGGTCAGCGCGAGGGACCAGCGCAGCAGCATCGCCAGCGCATCCCAGTCCCGCTCCGGCTGGACCGCGAGGCCGCCCCGCCGTGCATCGACGCTCAGACTGCCCGATCCGAGGTTGTAGAGGGCCACGAACAGGCCCGACAGCGTGATGTCGCGTATCTGCACGAACATCGCGGGCGAGGTGTAGGTGGGGGCCGTCAGCGCCTCGCCCGGGGTAGTGACCACCGGCAGCGAGAACACGAAGGTCCACAGCAAGGGCGCCCAGATCAGCGCCAGCGGCCGCACCAGAAAGCCCGCCAGCAGCATCAGGCCCGACACCAGTTCGAACGCCGACAGCAGCGTCAGAAAGCTCCACGGCGTCAGCACCATACCGAGCATGCCGTCGAACAGCCATTGCTGGAACGTCTCGTTGATATAGCCGAGCGGTCCCATGTACTGCCCGACGATCCCCTCCGCCGCAGAGGGCGAAAGAAGACGCGACAGCTTGGCCAGACCGCCGATGACGAAGACACTGCCGAGGCCGACGCGCAGAGCCAGGGCATAGTTCGCACGGGGCAGCGGCCCCGCGTTGTGAGAGAGAGAATTCATCGTATTTTCCATGATGCGAGAGAAGAGAGAGCGCCGACCGCGCGGAGGGTTCGCGGAGTCTGCCGGTATCGCCTCACCCTCGCGGCGGCGGCGGTACGGGTTGCAGGTCCAGCCCCGCTCCGGCGACCCCGCTCACCGATCCGTTCGTGATTCGGGTCGCCGGGGGCGGTCCCGTGGCGAGTTCCGCACCGAAGACGCCGGACGGCTCGCACGCCCGGATCGTGCATTCGGAAAGGGCATCGCGGCAGGTTTCGCAGCCGTTTTCCACGACCGGAGACGATGCCGCCCCCGCCGCGACGCCTGCCGCAACCGGCGCATGGGCGGCCTCACCGGGCGCACCGACGATCATCATTACAATGACGAAAACGCTTTTGATCCAATGCATTACCGTTCCTGCCCATGCGATATCCCCCTTGCGCGCATAAACACCGGTTTTCACTCTACGGCGTATAAACTTGTCGTGAGAGCGCCGCCTGCACCCGACCGGCACGCCGCCCGTATCCCCGTGCCACGGATTAACCGGATCATGACCTGTGCCGCGTACTGTGACGCCACACCAAGGCAAGGTCGCAGCCAGAACGGCTTGATAGGGATGCACGATGGGCGAACTGAAATTCCAGCTTCAACACTACCTTTCCGAGATGTGGAAACGCCGGTGGAGCATCATGCTCGTCACGTCGATCGTCGGGATCGTCGGGACGCTGTTCGCCGCGACGGCCAAGGACGTGTATACGTCCAAGGCGACGGTGTTCGTCGACACGACATCCCTGATGCAGAAGATCGTCGGCAAGGACTTCAATATCGCCGACCCGGGCATCGTCATCGAGAACGTGCGCAAGTCCATGTATGCGCGCCCGAATATCGAGGAAGTGATCCGGCGCACGGATCTGGACCTGACCCTGAACGACAAGCGTGACTGGGAATCCCTCGTCGAGACCCTGAGCACCGAGATGAGCCTGACGCGGCAGGGGCGCGACTTCTACAATATCGAATTCTCCAGCGGCAATCCGGGCCAGGCGCGCGACGTGGTGCAGGCCCTGCTCGACCTGTTCCTGGAGGAGGGTCTGGTGCGCTCGGGCGTCGACAGCACCGACAGCGAATCGGTGCGCCGCTACGTCGAGACGCAGCTGAACGATTCCACCGCCCGGCTCGAAGCGGTCGAGGCGAAGATCGCGGCCCACCAGCGCGAATACCGCGACGAACTCTCCGGCGCGCCCGCCGTGGCCAGCGAGAAGCGCGGGATCGAGGCGCAGTTGTCGCAACTCGAAGGCGACCGCCTGCTCTACCAGCAGGAACTGGCCAGCCTGCGCTCGCGCCTCGCCGGCACGCCGCCGCAGGTGCTGGAACGGATCGTGCAGCCGCCCCAGCAGCAGCGCGCCTACATCCCGCCGCCCAGCGGCACGAAGGTGCAGATCCCCCAGGGTCCGACGATCGAGGAACAGCAGCTTCAGTCCTTCCAGGCCCAGGCCGGGGCCATGCAGGGCGAGGTGCAGCAGTTGCTTCAGCGCCTGACGCCCCAGCACCCCGACGTGATCGCGGCCCAGCAGCGCGCCGGGAACGTGCAGGCCCAGCTCAACGCGCTGCAGGCCGCCGCCCAGCAGGCCCGCGCCAACCTTCAGGCCCGCATCCAGCAGGCCATCGCCCAGAATGCCCAGGTCGATGCCGAGTACCGCAACTGGCAGATCGAGAGCAACCGCCCGATCCAGCAGGCCGCCCCGCGTGAAATCTACGGTCCCAACCCCGCGCTCGCCGACCTGCGCATCCAGATCGACCAGCGCCAGAGCCGCCTGACGGTCACCGAGCGCCAGATCTCGCAGCTGCGCGGGGATATCCCGCAGCTCCAGGCCACCCTCGCCCGCCAGCCCGAGATCCTTCAGGTCTACCAGAAGTTGCAGGGCGAGCGGAACAAGTACGCCGCCGAGACCGAACGCCACCGGGAGCGGCTGGAAAAGCTGATCGCCATCGGCGACCCGAACCGCCAGAACTTCGTCGAGTTCCGGGTGATCGAACCGCCGCAGGTCGCCGTCACGCCCGCCGGGCCGAACCGGCTGGTCCTGTTCCTCGGGGCCGGGCTGATGGCGCTGGGCGCGGGCGTCGGCACCGCCTTCATGCGCATCCAGATGGCCGACAACATGCCGACCATCTCGCACCTGAAGAGTTCGTTCGACCTGCCGGTGCTGGGCGGTATCTCGATGATCGGCACGGCGGGTCAGAAGACGCGCACGGTGCTGGGCAACCTCGTCTATCTGGCGGTGGTCGCGGGGCTGATCACGCTGTTCGCGTGGATCACCTATCGCTACCACGTCACGCTGTGGCGACCGGATGTCACCGGGCTGATCGAGGGCGCCACCAAGACTTTCGGTGCCCTGATCTGAACCTTCCGGGTCGACACCCATGCAGAACGCCACAAGGAAAAGTCGGACAGGCGGCGGGAGAAATTCCCCTCCGCCCTGCCCTGCGGGAGAACCAGTCATGAGCATCATCGATCGCGCCTCGGCGAAACAGTCCAAGGCACCGCGCCCCAAGCCCCGCCAGCCGGTGGGCAAGCGCCTCGCCCCGGTTCCCGCGCATGTGCGCGACAAGGACGCGATTCTGGAAGATATCGACGCCTGGGAGCGCGAGACGGGGAGCGCGGCACCCGAGCGCACTCCACCCCGCCGCCGCGCCCCGGCCCCCGATCGCGCCCCGCCGGAACCCGCCCCCGACGAGGCGGAGGTGAAGGCCTATGGCGATTCCTTCCGCGCCCGGAAGGCGGCGGCCCCGGACCCCGAACCGCAGCCGGCCCCCGAATCGCAGCCGGAACCGCAGCCGGAGCCGGAACCCGAATCGAAGGCCCATGCCCACCTGACCCGCAGCCGGGAATTCGCCTTCGACCACAAGCGCCTGGAAAAGTTCGGCTTCATCACGCCGAAGGTCCGCCGCTCGCGCATCTCGGAGGAATTCCGCCTCATCAAGCGCCGCCTGATGCAGCGCATGTCGCTGTCGGCCAAGAAGAAGCAGCAGCAGGGCACCAAGCGCGGCGACCGCAACCACGTGATCCTCGTCACCAGTGCCCGGCCCAGCGAGGGCAAGAGCTTCGTCGCGATGAATCTGGCCCTGTCCATCGTCTTCGACGAGGGGCTGAACGTGATGCTGGTCGACGGCGACGTGGCGCGCCCGTCGATGTCCAAGATCCTCGGCCTGCGCAACGACCTGCCGGGCCTGACCGACCTGCTGCTGGACGACGAGGCATCGCTGCACGACGTCCTGCTGCGCGAACACGAACATCCGCTCACCTACATGGCCGCCGGGGCGATGGTGGCCTCGGCCACCGACCTGTTCGGGGGTGACCGGATGGAGACCCTGGTGGCCGATATGGCGGAACGCTATCCGGACCGGATCATCATCTTCGATGGTCCGCCCCTGCTCGCGAGTACCGAGCCTGTCGCGCTCGCCGAGCATGTGGGTCAGGTCGTCATGGTCGTGGACGCGGAGAAAACATCGCGCAGCGCCGTCGACTCGGCACTGGATTTGCTTGTGACCGATCAGAACGTAAACCTGGTGCTGAATAAGACAACCGTCGGAAACCGCACCGAGCAATTCGGAAGCTATTATGAAGCATACAATCAAGCCCAGCCGTAAGGCCCCTCGCCTGTCTGCACGCAGCAAGCTTCTCGCCGCCGGCAGCGCCGTGGTCATCGCCGCAGTCTCCACCGCCCTCGTCGCCCAGACCGGCGGAGAGCGCGTCTATTCGGGCGGTTACGCCACCAGCGGAATCCCGGTAACGGACGACGCCTACGGCGACCTGTCCCAGACCGGGCCGATCGCGCCGGTCGGCGTCGGGGCCGCCGCCACGCAGCCCGGTGCCGCCGCCGCACCGCGCGTGCCGACCGCGCGCGGCCGCTGGACCACCGAAGTCACGCCCTATGCGCAGACCTCGGCCAGCTATTCGGACAATATCGACCTCGCCCCCGAAGGATTCGAGGAGGACGAGACGATCCTGACCGCCACGGTGGGCGTCGACGTCACGATCCAGAGCGACCGCCTCTCGGGTCGCGGCTCGTATTCCGCCAGCTACGACAAGTACCTGAACGAGACGAACGAGGACGGCCTGCGCCACAATCTCGATACCGCCTGGACGGCGGCGGTCGTGCCGAACCTGTTCTATCTGGATGTCGGGGCGGGCGTGACCGAGGCCTATATCGATTCCGACGACCGTTTCTCCGGCAACCCGCTGGCCAATGCCGACGAGCGCAGCCGGGCCTATTACGGTCTCGTCAGCCCGTCGCTGCGCAAGAATATCGGCGGCTGGGCGAATGCCGAGCTGCGCTATACCGGTCGCGGCGAAGCCTATGACGAACCCGATGTCGATGGCGGCATCACGCATACCCTCTCGGCATCGCTGAGTTCCGATCCCGGCAAGTTCCGCCGCTTCGGCTGGGCCGCCGCCACGGAATACGAACGCTACGACCCCGAATCCGACGACGAGAACCTGGATCGCTGGACCTCCTATGTCAGCGTCGACGTGCCGGTCTCGCGCACGCTGGCCGTCACCGGGAATGCGGGCATCGACCACTTCTCGAACAACGTGAACGACGATTATGCCGGGGTCTACGGCAATGTGGGCGTGCGGTACCAGCCGACCAACCGCCTCTCGTCCCAGGCCTTCGCCGGGTACCGCTACGGCGGCGTCGATTACGGGGCATCGCTGACCTATGCGGCGCAGCGCGACCTGTCGATCTCGCTGGCGGCGCGGCGCGGGGTGCAGTTCTCGAACTACGACGACAACGATGCCCTCCAGGCGGCCCTCGCGGCCAATGGCAGCGGCCTCCAGAACAACCTGAACCCGGTCTTCGCGATCCAGGATTCGGATGCCATCGTCGACACGTTGCAGGCCAGCGTCAACGGCCGCACCGGCCAGACCGGCTGGACGGCGAACGTCACGGCGGTCCACCGCGACCTGGGCGAGCTGTTCGACGACGAGACGATCGTGTCGGCCAATATCGGCCTGACCCGCGCCCTGACGAGCCGCCTGTCGGGCGAGCTGGGTGCCGGGTACAGCCACTTCGCGCAGGACGGCTCCAGCGAGGACGATTTCGGGACTTTGGCCCTGGGTGCAGGACTGAATTACCAGCTTACGGAAATTGTCAACGTTTTCGGGCGATACACATACACGCAGCGATTCGCGGACGATTCTCTTGACGAGTTCAAGGAAAACGCCGGTGTCGTCGGCGTCACGGCAAGTTTCTAATCGAACGGACCAAGACCCGGTCCTGACCCAAGGGTGACGAGATGTACGAAGAATTCTACGGCCTCACCGCCAATCCTTTCCGCCTGACCCCGGACTCGAAGTTTTTCTACGGGTCCGAGGGCCACCGGAAAGCGATGTCGTACCTCAAGTACGGCCTCTACCAGGGCGAGGGCTTCATCGTCATCACGGGCGGGGTCGGGACCGGCAAGTCGACCCTCGTGGGGCAGTTGTTCTCGGAACTGGACGGCAACGACATCGTCGCCGCCCAGATCGGGAACACGCAGGTCGACGCGGATGACTGCATCCGGCTCATCTGCAACGCCTTCGAGATCGACGTGGACACCCGCGACAAGGGCGACCTGATCTCGGCCTTCGAGGAATTCCTCATCGAACAGAACCAGATGGGCAAGCGCGTCCTTCTGGTCGTCGACGAGGCGCAGAACATGCCGCTGCGCGCGCTGGAAGAACTGCGCATGCTGTCGAACTTCAACGTCGGCGGCCAGCCCCTGTTCCAGAGCTTCCTGCTCGGCCAGCCGCAGTTCCTGCAGACGGTCGCGCACAAGGATCTGACGCAGTTGCAGCAGCGCATCATGGCGTCCTACAAGCTGGCGTCGATGAGCGAGGAAGAGACCGAGGAATACATCAAGCACCGGCTGGAAATGGTCGGCTGGCAGGATTATCCCTCCTTCTCCTCCGATGCCTTCGCCGCCATCTTCGACAAGACCAAGGGCGTGCCGCGCCTGATCAACACGCTCTCGAACCGCATCATGCTGTTCGCCGCGCTGGAGGAGGCGACCAAGGTCGATGCCGGCATGGTCGCCACCGTGATCGAGGACCAGCAGAGCGAGGAAGTCGGCGGCGGCGGCGTCGAGACGTCCGAACCCGTTGCCGCAAGCGGTAGCGGCGGCGGTGGCGGCGGCAGCACCGGCACTGGCGGCGGTGGTGGCAGCGTCAAGATCTCCGGCGACCGCCTCGCCAAGATCGAACGGGCCGTGACCGTCATCGCCAGGCGTCTGGAAAAGCTCGAAGACCGCGCGACCGAACACGACGAGGCGATCCACGAACTGATCGACCTGGCGATGAAGGCCTATGGCGGCACCGAGGAGGACGAGGACGTCGCGCAGCTTCGCCAGGCATGACCGGCCCGCTTCCCGGCGCCCTGACCATCGATGTGGAGGAACACTTCCACGTCCACGCCTTCGCCGCCACCCTGCCCCGCGCCGACTGGCCGTTGCAGGAAACCCGCGTCGAGGCGAATACCGACCGCATCCTGCAACTGCTCGCCGATACCGGCGCGACCGGCACCTTCTTCACGCTGGGCTGCGTCGCGGACCGGCACCCGGCCCTGATCCGGCGGATCGTGGCGGCGGGGCACGAACTGGCCAGCCACGGGCAGGATCACTACGCCGTCTTCGACCAGACCCGCGAGGCGTTCCGCGCCGACATCCACCGCTCGCGCCAGACGCTCCAGGATATCGGCGGCGTGGCCGTGCGCGGCTACCGTGCGCCCAGCTTCTCGATCGACGCGCGCAGCCCCTGGGCCTACGAGACGCTGGCGGAGGCGGGATACGCCTATTCCTCCAGTTCGCACCCCATCACCCACGACCTGTACGGCGACCCCGACGCCCCGCGCCATCCGTTCCGCGAGCCGAGCGCGGGGATGCCGGAAATCCCGATCACCACGCTGCTGTGGCGCGCCCGGCGGATACCGGCGGGGGGCGGCGGATTCTTCCGCATGTTCCCGCTGGCACTGGTGCGCGCGAACATGGCGCGGATGCGGGCGGAGGGCATTCCGCCGAATTTCTATCTCCATCCCTGGGAAATCGACCCGGGCCAACCCCGCATTAAGAATGCGCCCCTAAAGTCGAGGTTTCGCCACACCATCGGTCTCTCGCGCTGCGAATCGAAGCTGCGAAGGCTGATCGCTGGCGGCCCCGGTGGGGAAACCTGGACCCGAATGGACGAGGCGTATCATGGATGGATCGACGATCTACACGCTGACGGGGGTGCTGACCCCGACCGTGACACCGCTCTCGCCGGATGACGAGGGGGGGTGGGAGGCGTTCGTCGCCGCCCACCCGCAGGCGACCCCGTTCCACTCGCTGGCCTGGCGCGAGGCGGTGCGCCGGGGATTGCGCTACGACACCCCGTACCTGATCGCCAAGGCGGGCAACGAGGTCGTCGGCATCCTGCCGCTGGTGCATGTGAAGACGCCCCTGTTCGGCAATACGCTGGTTTCGACCGGTTTCGCGGTCGGCGGCGGCGTGCTGGCGATGGACGATATCGTCGCCGGTGCGCTGGCCGATGCCGCCATCGCGCTGGGCGACGAACTGGGCGTCGGATGCGTGGAACTGCGCAGCGAACAGGCCCTGTTCGACGACTGGCTGACGAAGGACACGACCTATGCCGGCTTTCGCGCGCCGCTGATCGCCGATCATGACGAACGGCTGAAGGCCGTCCCCCGCAAGAAGCGCGCGGATGTGCGCAAGGGGATCAAGGGCGGCATCGAGGGCGGGTTCATCGTCGATACCGACGCCCCCGTCGCCGTCTTCCACGATCTGTATGCCCGCAACCTGCATGCGCTGGGGACGCCGATCCTGCCGCTGAAATGGTATTCGGCGCTGAAGACCGCCTTCGGCGATGCCTGCGAGATATCCACCATCGGCACCGACGAGCACGGCCCGGTCGTCGCGCTGATGACCTTCTGGTTCAGGGGCTGCGTCTATCCCTACTACGTCGGCGCGACGGCCGAGGCGCGCGGGCTGCACGCCTTCGACCACGTGTACTGGGACCTGATGGAGCGCGCCGCCGCCCAGGGGGTCGCGGAATTCGATTTCGGACGGTCCAAACCCGGCACGGGGTCGTACGACTACAAGAGATACTGGGGGTTCGAGGCGTCGCCGCTGGCGTACCAGTACCACCTGATCCGCGCCGGCACGATGCCGGACGTGAACCCGAACAATCCGAAATACGCGCGCTTCGTCGCGGCGTGGAAGAAGCTGCCCTTCGGCGTGACCACCCGCGTCGGGCCGTTCCTCGCGCGGCAGTTGGGATAGCGCAACCATGGCCAAGCCGAAGATCCTGTTCCTCGCCCACCGCATCCCCTATCCGCCGCACAAGGGCGAGAAGCTGCGCGCCTGCAACCTGATAAAGGGGCTGGCCGACAGCCACGACGTGTTCCTCGGTGCGCCGGTGGACGATGCCGACGACTGGCGGCATCGCGGGGCGCTGGACGACCTGTGCGTCGAGACGTGCATCGCCGACGGGCGCGGGCGGTCGCGCCAGCGGGCGGCGGTGGAGGCGATGGCGCGGCGCGAACCGGTCTCCTTCGCCTATTTCCGCCACCGCGAGATGACGGACTGGGTGCGCAAGGTGACGCGCGAGAACCATTTCGACGCCGTGCTGCTGTATTCCTCCGGCACCATGCCCTACCTCGCCGCGTTCGAGAGCCGGCCCGACGCCCTGATCGTCGATTTCGTGGATGTGGATTCCGAGAAGTGGCGCGTCATGGGCGATGCGCCCGGCCTGATGGGCCATGTCTATGCGCGCGAGGCCCGGTTGCTGCGCGCCGCCGAGACGCGACTGGCCGCCCGCGCCGATGCCAGCCTGTTCGTCACCGACAGCGAGGCGGCCCTGTTCGGGCGCGTGACCGGCATCACGCAGAATGTCCACACCGTCGGCAACGGCGTCGATCTCGAAACATGGGAAGACGCCCATTTCCTGCCCTCGCCCTATCCCGAGGACGGACGCCGCCGCGTGATCTTCACCGGGGCGATGGATTACGTGCCCAATATCGACGCGGTGACCTGGTTCGCCGCCGAGGCGATGCCCAGACTGCGCGCGGCGGGGCAGAATATCGGCTTCGTCATCGCCGGATCGAACCCGTCGAAGACGGTTCAGGCGCTGGCCTGCGAGGATATCGAGGTGACGGGCCGGGTGCCGGACATGCGCCCCTATCTGGTCCATGCCGCGCTGGCGGTCGCGCCGCTGCACCTGGCGCGCGGGGTGCAGAACAAGGTGCTGGAGGCGATGGCCGCGCGCCTGCCCGTGGTGGTGACGGCGGATGCGCTCGACGGGATCGACGCGCATCACGATGTCTCCGCGATGGTGGCCGGGACGGGGGCGGAGTTCGCGGCCGCGATTACCGCCCTGCTGGACGATCCGGCGCGTGCCGCCGCCCTCGCCGATATCGCCCGGCGGATGATCGAGGACGATTACAGCTGGGCGGCCCGGGTCGAGGTGCTGGAGCGCCTGATCGCCCGCGCCCGCCTCCCCGCCGACAGCCGGAGCGCCGCATGACCACGACCGAGTTTTCCGATTTCTCCACCGCCCCCGACCAGGCCCTGACCGGGCCGCTGATCCGCCTTGCCGCGATGGTGACGGTGCTGTGCGTGGCCCAGTTCGGCACATTGGCGAGCATGGTCGATATCTGGTGGAACACCACCACCTACAACCACGGCTTCCTCGTCGCGCCGGTCAGCCTGTGGCTGGTCTGGCGGCGGCGGGCGGAGGTGGCGCACCTGACCCTGACGCCCGCGCTCGGCGCGCTCGTGCTGCTGGCGGGGGCGGCGGGAATCGGGTTCCTGGGCGAGATTTCGGGGGTGAACCTGCTGCGCCATGTCGGTTTCGTCGGCGCGCTGATGGCGCTGGTGCCGCTGTGCCTGGGGTGGGATTTCGCGGCGCGCTTCCGCTTCGCCATCCTGTTCCTGGCCTTCATGGTCCCCTTCGGCGACTTCCTGATCCCGCCCTTGCAGGAACTGACGGCGGATGTCTCCGTCTGGATGCTGCAACTCAGCGGCCTGTCGGTCTATCGCGAGGGGCTGATGATCGAGCTGACCTCGGGCCTGTGGGAAGTGGCGGAGGCCTGCGCGGGCATCCGCTTCCTGATCGCCAATATCTTCGTCGCGTTCCTGTTCGCCTATTTCAGCTATGACCGGCTGTGGAAATGGGCGCTGTTCATGGTGCTGGCCGTGGTGATCCCCGTGCTGGCGAACTGCGTGCGCGCCTACGGCATCATGATGCTGGCCCATGTCAGCAACAATGCGCTGGCGGTCGGGGTGGATCATCTGGTCTATGGCTGGGTGTTCTTCTCCTTCGTCATGATCCTGATGCTGTGGGTCGGGGGCCGGTTCGCGGATCGCACGATCGAAGACCCAGCGATGCAGCCCGTCACCCCCTCCACTGCCCCGCATCGCAGCGGTTTCGCCGTCCTCCTCGCCGGGTCGCTGGTGCTGTCCGGCGGCCCGGCGCTGGCCGCCCTGACCGAACCGGCGGCCGAACCGCTGCCGCCCGAGATCGCCGCGCGGATCGTGCCGGCGGGATGGCGGGCGGTGCCGGTGGATGCGCAGGCCGTCGACCGCTGGCTCCCCCGCTTCGACACCGCCGATCGCACCGAGAGCCTGCGCCTGACCGACGGCACCCACGTGGTCGACCTGTTCGTCGCCGCCTATACCCACCAGCGCGAGGGGGCCGAGGCGCTGCACTGGTCGAACCGCTACGACGACGACGACGTGTGGCGGCGCGCGCAACTGGGGACCATCGCGCTGGAGACCGGCGCGACCGGCCTGCCCGCCACGGCCCGGCGCGATGCGCTGACGCATTACGTCATGGGCGATACCGGCACCACGTTCACCTCGCGCATCGTCGCGTCGTGGGTGCTGATCGGCGATACCCTGACCACGGGCGGCAAGCGGGCCAAGCTGGCGCAGTTGCGGGCGCGGCTGGGGGGCGGCTCGGCCAGGGCCGCCGTGATCGCCGTCACCGCGCAATACGACACGCCCGAAGACCGCGCGCAGGCCGTTGCCGCCATCGAGGCGCTGCTGGCCGATACCGGGCCGGTCGCCGGATTGCTCGACTGATGTGCGGGATTGCGGGGATCGTCGATCTGCGGGGGCGCGAGGCGATCTCTCCCGTGCGGCTGAGGGCGATGACCGACGCCATCGCCCGGCGCGGTCCCGATGGCGAAGGGCACTGGCTGGCCCCGGGAATCGGTCTCGGCCACCGCCGCCTCGCCATCATCGACCCGGAAGGGGGCGAACAGCCCTTCGTCGCGGCGGACGGGCGGACGGCGCTGGTCTTCAACGGCATGATCTACAACTTCCGCACCCTGCGCGCGCAACTGGAGGCGCTGGGCGCGGTCTTTGCCACCGACTGCGATACCGAAGTGCTGCTGCACGGCTGGCGGCACTGGGGCGAGGAGATGGTCCCCCGCCTCGACGGATTCTTCGCCGCCGCGATCTGGGACGAGGACCGCGAGGCGCTGTTCCTGATGCGCGACCGCTGGGGGAAGAAGCCGCTGTACCACACCCGCACGGCGGCGGGGGAACTGCTGTTCGGCTCGGATCTGGGCGCGGTGCTGGCGGGGATGGATACCGTGCCGCCCGTGCGCCGCGATGCGCTGGCCGATTACCTCGCGCTCGGCTACGTGCCGGAGCCGAAATCGATCCTCGACGGCATCGAGAAGCTGCCCCCCGCCCATGTGCTGCGGCTGGACCGGGGCGAGCGCGGGGGCGAGACGCGCGCGCCGCGCAGGTACTGGACGATCCGGGTCCACCCCGAGGGCAATGCCTCGCTGGGGGAGGCGGTCGAACAGCTCGGCCCGCTGCTGCGCTCGGCGGTCGGCAAGCGGCTGGTCGCGGATGTGCCGCTCGGCACGTTCCTGTCGGGGGGGGTGGACAGCGCGGCGATGCTGGCCATCGCCACCGGGATTCGCGGCCCGGGGCTGGATGCCTGCACCATGGGCTTCGACGATCCCGCCCTGGACGAGACCGGCCTGGCCGCGAGCGTCGCCGCGCAATACGGCGCGCAGCACCATGTCGAGCGGGTGACCGCCTCCGCCATGGCCGATCTGGGGGGGCTGGGCGCGGCGTTCGGCGAACCCTTCGCCGATGCCTCCGCCCTGCCGACGCTGCACCTGTGCCGCATGGCATCGAGGCACGTGAAGGTGGCGCTGTCGGGGGATGGCGGGGACGAACTCTTCGCCGGGTACCGCCGCTATCCCTATCATATGGCAGAGGAAACCCTGAAGGCGCGGATGCCGGGATGGGCCGGGCGCGGCCTGTTCGGGCCGCTGGCGCGCGCCTATCCCGCCCTGCCGAACGCCCCCCGGGTGCTGCGCGCGAAATCGACCTTCGAATCGCTGGCCACCGATGCCATGGGCGGCTTGTTCCGGGCCACCGCGATCCTGCGCGAAGGCGAGCGCGACCGCCTGCTCGGCACCGAATCGCGCATCGACGCCTATTCCACCGCCGACCTGCTGCGCGACCATGCGATGCAGGCCGATACCGACGACCCGCTGGCCCGCGCCCAATATGTCGACCTGATGACCTGGCTGCCGGGCCGCATGCTGGTGAAGGTGGACCGCGCGAGCATGGCCTCGGGGGTCGAGGTGCGCAATCCGCTGCTGGACATCGATCTGGCCACCTGGGCCGCGCGCCTGCCGACCGACCTGAAGCTCGACGGCTTCTCCGGCAAGCACGTGCTGAAGACGGCCCTGCGCCGCCACGTGCCCGATACCATCCTGGATGCGAAGAAGCGCGGCTTCGTCGCCCCCATCGGCAGCTGGATGACCGGGCGCTTCGCGGGCGAGATGGAGCGGCTGGCCGAGCGTTCGGTGCTGCTGGAAGCGGGTCTCGTCGACCGTGCCGCGCTGCGCGGTATGTGGCACGACCTGCGCGAGGGCCGCGCCGATACCAGCCGGGCGCTGTGGAGCGTGCTGATGCTGGACGGTTTCATCGCGAAGATGGACGATTCGCGAAGGATCGACCGGGCCGCTTAAGTTCCGGTCAACTTCGTTGCGGCATGGTGCGGGCGACTCACCAGTGTCCCACAACCGGAGCCGCCCATGTCGCGTCAGAACCTGACTGCCAGCCTCGCCCTCGCCATCGCGCTTGCCGGCGGATCGACACTCGCCCCGTCCCCGGCCTTCGCCAAGGCCGACAGCGCCGCCGTCAGCGAAACCTTCGCGCGTGCCGAGGCGATGTACGGCAACCAGAAATTCCGCGATGCCACGATCGAGCTGAAGAACGTGCTGCGCGCCAATCCCGACCACGCCCCCGCGCGCCTGATGCTGGGCAGGATCGCGCTTGCCAGCGGGGATCTGGAGACCGCCGAGAAGGAACTGGGCCGCGCCCATCGCCTCGCCCCCGGCGACGAGACCGCCATATTGCTGGGCGAGATCGCGTTGCAGCGCGGCAAGCCGAAGGACGCCCTGAAATTCGCCGGGGGCGAGGCGGCGACCGATGACCTGCACGCCCAGAAACTGGTGATCCGGGGCAGCGCGCTGATGGCGCTGGACCGGATGGACGAGGCCGAACAGGCGTATCAGGACATCCTCGACATCGATTCGCGCCGGGTCGAGGGACATTTCGGCCTCGCCCGCGTCTATGCCGCCCGCAAGGACTATACCCGCGCCACCGACAAGATCGACGAGATCGTGCGCGGCAAGCCGGACTACTCCCCCGGCTGGATCCTGCGCGGCGAGATCTCGCTGGCCACCGGCGAGAAGCACGCGGCGTTCCTGTCCTTCGACAAGGCCGTCGCCCTGCAACCCGAGGATATCGGCCCGCTGATCTCGCGCGCCCGGGCCTCGCTGGCCAACGGCGATGTCGCGAGCGCCAGGAAGGACGCCGCCGCCGTCCACCGCCTGTCCCCCGGTGCGCCCATCGCCCATTACCTCGACGCCGCCGTGTCCTTTGCCGAAGGGGATTACGACGCCGCGAACAACAGCTTCACGCAGTTGCAGCGCAGCTTCGACCGCTTCGCCCCCGCCGTCCTGCTGGGCGCGCTGATCAAGACCGAGCGCGGCGAGTACAGCCAGGCCGATTCGCTGTTCCAGCGATACACCGCGATGGAGCCGGACAATCTGGACGCCCGCCGCGCGCTGGCCACCGTGCGCATGCGCATGGGTCAGCCCAGCAATGCCATCGACATCCTGCGCCGGTTGCTGGCCGAGACTCCGGACGATACCGGCACCCGCCAGCGGCTGGCCAGCGCCTATCTCGCGCTCGACCGCCTCGACGAGGCGCGGGAACAGTTCACGGTGCTGTCCCGGACCGGCAATTCCAACGAACGGCGCAGCGCCGCCACCGCGCTCGCCCTTCTCGACCCCGCTTCCGAGGGGAACGAGGCCCTGCGCATCGCGGTGCTGAAGGCCAGCAACGCGCTGTCGAACGGGGATGCGGGTGCCGCCCAGGGCGTCATCGACGCCTATGGCGACAAGGGGCTGCGTTCGGCCCAGATGCTGGCCCTGCGGGGCGGCATCGCGGCATCGCGCGGCGATACGGACACGGCACAGCAGTATCTGGACGAGGCGCTGGCCATCGACCCCGAACTCGCCGCCGCCCATGTCGCGCAGGAACAGCTCGATTCCTCGTCGACCCCGTCCGTCGCGCGCCTGCGCGGGATGGTCGCGCAGAACCCCGACAGCGAGTTCCTGACGATGCGCCTCGCCCGCACGCTGGCCCGGTCCGGCAGCAACGACGAGGCGCTGGACGTCCTGCGCGCGGGAATGCGGCGCATGCCCGCGTCGACGGCCGCCTCCCGGGCCTATATCAGCGGCGCGATCATCGAAGGCCGGCGCGAGGATGCGGCGCGCGAGGCCCGGCGCCTCGCCGAAATGCCCGGCGCGACCCTCGATGACATCGCGTTCGCGACCACATCCCTGATCGACAGCGGTGCCGGAACGGGGGCCGTCTCCGCCGCCGAGCGCCTCGCCAAGCGCGCCCCGGATTCGCCCCGCGCCGTCATCATGCGGGCCGAGGCCCTCGCCGCCGCAAAACGCGACAAGGAAGCCTATGCGGTCCTGCGCACCGGCCTGAAACGCTGGCCCAAGGATGCCAGCCTCGCCGGGACCATGGCGAATCTGGCCATCGAGCGGCGCGACTCCGCCGTCACCCAGGAAGCGGCGCGGGCGCTGGGCCGTCACGACCCCAGCAGCGCCGCCCGCCTGCTCGCCCATGCCGCCGCCGAGATGGGCCAGCCCGTGATCGGGGTCGAGGTGCTGGAGAAGGCCTTCGCGAAGGCGCCCGACGGCCAGCTCGCCGCCGCCCTCTACGGCGCGCGGACCAAGGCCGGGCGCGCCGATGCCGCCAAGATCGGGCTGCGCGACTGGGTTTCCGAAAACCCGCGCGACCGGGGCGCGATGATCGCCTATGCCACCGCGATGATGGAGCGCGGCGAACTAGCGGAGGCCGAGGGAGCCTATGGCGAGTTCCTGAAGATGGAGCCGTCCAACCCCGTCGCCCTCAACAACTACGCCTGGCTGCGCCACCAGAGCCAGCGCCCCGACGCCCTCGACTACGCCCAGCGCGCATTCGAGGCGGCGGGCGGATCGCCGGAGGTGACGGATACCTACGGCTGGATGCTGGTCGAGTACGGCAAGCTGGAACAGGGCCTGCTGCTGCTGGCCCACGCCGCCGAGATGGCCCCCGACAACCCCGAGATCGGCTATCACTACGCCGCCGCGCTGTCGAAGGCGGGCCGGGGAACCGAGGCGCGCGTGATCCTGACCGGCGTGCTGGACAACAGCGGCCAGTTCGGCGCGCGGAACGATGCGGAGAACCTGCTCTCCAGCCTGCGCTGACCCCCGTACCGTACCGCTCCGCCCCGGGTCTCGCACCCGGGGCGGAGCACCGCCCTCAGGGGTGTGCCGACTTCTCCCGCCGGATCGTCCACACCAGGACGAAGCTGATCGTCATCAGCAGGAACCACGCCCCCAGCTTGCCCGGCGGCACGGGTCGCCAGCCCGCTTCCTGCGACGGATACAGCCATGTGCCGGTGATCGAGCCGATATTCTCGGCGATGTAGATCAGCACCGAGGCCAGCGCGAAGAAGGCGAGGAGCGGCACCCGGATGCCCCCCTCCCCGGACCGGGACCCGAACCGCGCCATCGTGGCCCCGTAGAGCAGCACGATGGCCGCGAACAGGCCGAGCCGGATATCCACGACATAGTGATGCGTGTAGAAATTCGCGTAGATCGCCGCGCCCAGCAGCATCGCGGCCCATAGGGGTGGCGCACGCTCCAGCCGCATGTCGGACAACCGCCAGAACCGCGCGATATAGCTGCCCACCGCCGAATACATGAACCCCGTGAACAGCGGCACGTTGCCGATGGCGAAGAACGCGGGTTCGGGGTAGTGCCACGAGCCGATGGCGGTCTTGAACACCTCCATCGCCACGCCGACGACGTGGAAGACGGCGATCACCCCGGCCTCGCGCCCTGTCTCGCGCCCCGTGGCCAGCAGCCAGACCTGCGCCAGCACCACCGTCACGAAGATGAAATCCGACCGGTATATCGGCCACTCGTCCGACCACACCGCACTGGTCACGAGGATCAGCGCGAGGATGCCGATCCCGAACACCGCCGCGCGGGCCTGCAATACGACGAAGCGCCGGAGCGCGTTCATCGCACCCATCGTAAAGGCTCCCCACCGCTCCGGGCGACGTACGCGACGTGCAGCGGCCGGGGCCTCGCAGAATGGTGCGCCGACCATCCAGACCCCGGGTCTTCGCCCGGGGCAGAGCGGTAATTGTTCAGGACAATCGGTATCATAAGGCGTTCACCGCCCCTCGAAGGACGGCATCCGCTTTTCGAGGAATGCGGTGGTCCCCTCCAGAAAATCGCGCGTCCCCGCCGCCTCGCCCTGCCCTTTCGCCTCCACGGCCATCTGCGCGGGCAGATCGTTGTCGAGGCTGGCGCGCATCGCCTTGCGGATCAGCGAGAAGGAGCGCGTCGGACCCTTGGCCATCGCCCCGGCGAGCGCGCGCGCTTGCGGCATCAGCTCGGCATCGGGGACGGATTTCCAGATCAGGCCCCAGTCGGCGGCGCGCCGGCCGTCCACCGGCTCGGTCGTCAGGGCCATGCCCATCGCGCGGGAGAGGCCGACCTGTCTCGGCAAAAAGTATGTCAGCGCCACATCCGGCATCAGGCCGATGCGGGCGAAGGCGATCACGAATTGCGACCCCTGCCCCGCGACGACCATGTCGGCCAGCAGCGCAAGGCTGGCCCCCGCGCCCGCCGCCGTGCCGTTGACCGCCGCGATGACCGGGATATCGCAATCGAGAATGGCGCGGGCCATCGGTTCGTATTCCTCGCGCAGGGTGCGCTCGACATCGGGGATACCGGTTTCCGTCTCGCCCAGATCCTGGCCGGAGCAGAAGCTGCGCCCCTCCCCCGTCAGCAGGATCACGCGCGCCTTCTCCGCCTGCGCCCGCTCGACCGCGTGCTTCAGTTCGGAGCGCATGGCGGCGTTGAGGCTGTTGAGGGTATCGGGCCGATCCAGCGTGATCTCGGCCACATCGCCCGCGAGGACGTAACGGATGACGGTATACTCGGCCATGAGGCGCGCTCCCTGTGCAATGTCCGGCCCACGGATAGCAGACGGGGGGCGGGGTGCAAGGGTGACGCGGGGGGAGGAGATTTCCCCCTGCCCCGGACTTGATCCGGGGCCTCGATGGTCAGCGACCATTCGGCGAGGTCCCGGGTCTTCGCCCGGGACGGGGGTGCTCCGCCCCTACCGCATCGCCAGCGAATCCGCCCGCACGTCCCCCGGCCTGACCCCGCGCAGCAGGATCGAGCCGCCGCCCGTGCCCAGCGGGATCAGCGTGCCCGCCTTGTCGGCCCGCGCGCCGCGCAGGACGGCGGCGGGGTCGCCCAGCGAGGGCGGAAAGGCGAGGCGGTCGGTGCCGGGGCGGAAATCGACGATCTCCAGCCGTCCGACCGGGGCGGGGCCGCCGGTGGCCAGACGTCCGGTATAGAACGTGTCGGCCCCCGGCCCGCCGGCGGCGACGGTGATGCCGCCCTCCGCCACGATCCGGTCGTCCCCGCGCCCGCCGGACAGCAGGTTGAAGCCCCCGCCCCCCGCGACGGTGTCGTCGCCGTCCAGCCCCGCGACGATGTCGTTGCCGCCGCCCCCGAGGAGCGTGTCCGATTGCGGCCCCCCCGCGAACAGTTCGTTGCGCTCGCCCCCCTGCACCCGGCCATCCACCGCGCGGTGGTCGGCGAGGGCCAGTGTCGTGCCGTCGGGAAAGACCGGGACGATTCCCCATTTCGGATGCGCGCCGAAGCCGTCCTTGCCCCGATGCATCGCCGTCGTGTTCCGCACGAGGGTCGCATAGGCCTCCGCCATCAGCGGATCGGCGAAGCTGCCCACCAGCGACGCATAGCCCGCCCGGCCCTGGGCGGCGAAGTTCCACGCCTTGTCGTGGTCCCCCGTCTGGGATGCGGGGCGCGCCTCGTACCGGCCGTCGCGGATATTCGCCTGCGCCACCTCGCGCCACGTCGCATGGGGTTTGCCGGTGCTCGTATCGCCGTAGAGGGTCTTGTACCCCGTCGACCACATCGGGTTGAAATCGGCGCGCAGGAACCGGTTGAGCAGATAGGGCCGCATGTAGCCGAACACCGCCCCGCTCTCCGCAAAGCCCATCCGCGCGGATTGTCCCAGCGCCGAGGTGAAGAAATCCTGCTGCCAGTTCGAGATCACGCCCTTGGGGTTCGCGCCCTTGATCCAGCCTGCGGTTTCATAGCGGGCGGGGCCGCCGAGGTCGTCGTCCTCGGGGTACTCGCGCGCATACCATGCGAGGCGCGAGCGCAGTTTACTGTCCAGATACCGCTTCAGCGGATGCGCATCGGGGGTGATCCACGCGGCATAGCCATGGGTGCGGTTGACCCAGGCCTGCCCGCGCACTTCCTCGTTGCTCAGCGATCCGACCGCGCCGTTGCGATAGCCGGGGCGGGGGTTGTAGGCGAACAGACCGGCGGCGACCTGCGCGTGCAGTTCGTCGAGGAAATGCCGGTCGCCGGAGATGAGATACGGCACGTAGGTCAGGTCCGGCTGGTGCGCATTGTCGATCTTCCAGCCATCCACCTTGGTCTTGATCGGGCCGTGGCCGTTCGCCCCTTCGGTCGCGCGGTAATCCATCCAGAATTTCGGGTGGGCATCCAGCGTCGGGGCCATCTTCGTGGCGGGGTCGCGCAGGTGCCACGGCACCGCCCCGGCGGCTTCGGCGGTCTGCATCATCGCGTAGCGGTGCTGCGGCGACTGGGTGCGCAGCCAGGCCAGCGTCCATTCCGGCACCAGCCCCAGATCGCCGCGCCCGCCGGTGGTCGGCATCGCCTTCTGGATCAGCGCATTGCCGAAGGGGGCGATATCGGACTCGGCCAGTTTCTTGGGCCACTTGTCCAGATACGCCCGGTCGATCCGCAATTCGGGGTCGTAGGCGGGCACGGCCCCGGTCGCGATCATGTAGGGGTAGTCGTAGGCCACATGCGCGCCGGACGGTTCGGCCCCGGCCCAGACGATCTCGCGCCAGTTGGCATAGCGGCGGTGCGTGACCTTGCGCTCCACCATCGTCTGCCCGCTCATGCGGATGGCATAGCCGTAGGCGATGTCGAGATTGTTCGTCTCGGTCATCGAATCGTTGTGCATCGAGACGGAGGTGCGCACCGCCCCGTCCGCCAGCGCGCGGATGTCGAAGATGGCGGTCAGTTGCGGCGTCAGCTTGCGCTCGATGCGGATTTCGGAGGCGAGCGGCCCTTGCAGCCAGCGGGCCGGGTCGGTGGTGACGGCCTGCTTCACGAGGGTCGCGGTGTCCAGCGTCACCTTGCGCCCGCCGAAGTCGAACACGACCGTCAGGTTGTAGCCGCGCGGCAGGATGCTGCGGATATCCAGCGGGTCGCCCCCCGGCGCGGCATCGGCCATGCGCAGGGCCAGTTGCGCCGCCGACCCGCCCGGATTGCGCAGCGAGAGAATCGCATGGCGGACCGACCCGTCGGGGTGGCGCGCCTTCACGTCCGTCTGCACGGGCAGGCGCGTGCCGCCGATATCGGCAACCAGCGCCTTGCCCTTCGGCCAGTCGCCCTTGCGGAAGACCTGCCCGAAGGTCGTCACCCGCCCTTCCTGGCCGCGCAACCCGTCGAGGCGCACGCCGACCACCGCATCGGCCCCGCGCGGGCGCTCGACCTCCATCGCGCCGACATTGGGCGACAGGCGCGACAGGAACCCGCCATCGGCATGGGCGAGCGCCGTCGTGGCGAGGGTGGCGACAACGAACAGGGCGAGGGGGCGGCGCATCGCGAGCATCCTTCTTGCAGGCAGAGGGTATCCGGACCCCCCGCGAGGGGCCAAGGCAGCGCGACAATGGCACCGGAGTCTTCAGAAATGCTCAACCGCCGCCGTTTATCGTGGTGTTCACATCCCCGCGATTCGGCGTGGGTTGCGATCACAGGACGGGAACGCGCCATGCTCAGGATATCCGGACATTCGGTGAGGATATCGGTCCTCGTCCTCGCCGTGATCGAGGCGCTGACGGTCTATGCCGCCATCTTCCTGATCGCGACGCTGGTGGTCCACTCGCCCGACGGTCCCTCGGGCCTGACGAGCGCGGCGGCGCTGCCGGCCCTGCTGACCATCGTGTTCATGCTGGCGCTGGGGGTCTACGAACCCGATGCCCGGGCCAATCTGGCCACCATGACCGAGCGGCTGGGCGTGGCCTGCATCATCGGGGCGGGGCTGGGCTTCGGGATCGTGTATCTCTTCGGGGATATCTGGGTCTCGCCGCTCTATGCCATCGCCTGCGCCTCCTTCTCCTACGGCGCGGTGACCGTCGCGCGGTACGTGTTCGGGCGGGTGCTGCGCTTCGTGCCGTTGCAGCGGCGCATCCTCGTGATCGGCGACCGGGCGGCGGGCGAGGCGGTGCGCGCGGTGGCCAGGTCCGGCTCGAACGGCGGCGACGTCATCGGCACCGTCGACAACGCCGCCGCGCAGGCGGGGCTGCTGGTCCGGGCGCGGGCGATGGACATCTCGGAGATCATCGTCGCCGACCGCACCGCGCCCCTGCCGGTGACCGCCCTGCTCGACTGCAAGGCCGGCGGCATCCGCATCCTCGATTCGCTGGATTTCGGCGAGATGGAGACGGGCAAGGTCGATCTGGAGAACCTGTATCCCGCCCGCTTCGTCTTCGCGCGCAATACCGGGTATTCGCCCTGGTCGATGCATGCCAAGCGGTTCCTGGATATCGGCGTGTCGGGGCTGGCGCTGGTGGTGCTGTCCCCCGTGCTGCTGGGGGCCGCGCTGGCCATCCGGCTCGACAGTCCGGGCGGGGTCTTCTACCGCCAGACGCGCACGGGGCTGAACGGCGCACCCTATGATATCGTGAAATTCCGCTCGATGCGCTCGGACGCCGAAGTCGGCGGCAATCCGCAATGGGCGCAGCAGAACGACAGCCGCGTCACCCGGGTGGGCCGCTTCCTGCGCCAGACCCGCATCGACGAACTGCCCCAGATCCTCAATATCCTGCGCGGCGAGATGAGCCTGGTCGGTCCCCGCCCCGAACGCCCGTTCTTCGTGGAGAAGCTGGAGGAGAGCCTGCCCTTCTACGCCGAGCGGCACCGCGTGAAGCCGGGCCTGACCGGCTGGGCGCAGATAAAGTACCGCTACGGCGCGACGGAGGAAGACGCCGCCGAAAAGTTGCGCTACGATCTGTACTACGTCAAGAATTTCAACGTCCTTCTGGACATCTTCATCATGATGCGCACCGTCCGCGTGGTCTTGTGGCCCGACGGGGTGCATTGAGGGGAAACCCATGCACGGCAAGCCCAGCATCTGCGTCTATTGCGGTTCCTCCCCCGGCAGGGACGGGGCCTACATGGCCGCCGCCGACACCCTGGGGCGCAGCATCGCGGGGCGCGGGGCGCGGCTGATCTACGGCGCGGGGGACAACGGCCTGATGGGCGCCACCGCCCGCGCGGCCCTGTCGGCGGGGGGCGAGGTGATCGGCGTGGTCCCCGATTCGCTGGCCGGGATCGAGGGGCGCACGGACACGAACACCACCCTGATCCGCACCGAGACGATGCACGAGCGCAAGAAGGTGATGTTCGCCAATGCCGACGCCTTCATCGTCCTGCCCGGCGGCCCCGGCACCCTGGACGAAACCATCGAGACGCTGACCTGGCGACAACTCGGCCTGCACGACAAGCCCCTCGTCTTCGTGGACACCAACGGCTACTGGACCCGCCTGCTCGACCTGTTCGCCCATTTCGCCGGGGAGGGATTCATGCACGACCGGTTCCACGGGTTCTACGCGGTCGCGAAGACGCCGGAAGAGGCGGTGGAGCTGGCGGTGGGGGACGCTTCCTCCGCCTGAGCCTTGCTCGCCGCCCGGATTTTCCGCGCCCCGGGGGCGAATGTCCTCGCTTACCCCCGATGCCCGCCCCGGATTTATCGCCGGATACCCGATATCGGTGTGTGCCGCTAAAATTGCGTCAATAAATTCAGTGTACAGATTAAATCTGATCTTGCGAGGATCAGACCCAATCATTCTGTCAGGAGCGCCCCTTGTTGCATCGTATCCTTCCCCTCATCGGCCTGGCCCTGATTTCGACCACCAGTGTCGCACAACAACCGGCACCTTACGGCTATTCGGGCGGATGCACCGCCGTGGCGTTGCCCTATTACCGCAGCATGCTGATATGCGAGGGCGTGCCGTCCATGCGGACGGTGACGGCGACGCTGCACAGGGGAGGTGTTCGCAGCACCAACCTGAAGGTGGTCGGCCAGACCTATCGGCTTCCCCCCTGGGAGATCACGGGGATCAGCTCCGCCGGTTCCGACCACAGGTCGCGCTATCAGGCCCCCGCCCAGATAATACGGGTCGACCGGCGTGCCTTCGCCGTCTATCCGCGCGGCGGGAAGACGATCCTGATCGAGAGGCGGTGAGCCGACCCGGCCCTCACCCCCGCCGCATCAAATCCCAGCAATACAGCCCCACCCCCGCCCAGATGATTCCGAACGCGCCCAGAACGGGCAGGCTCAGCGCCTCGCCCAGAATGAGGGCGGAGACGAATTGCAGGGTGGGGTTCAGGTAGAACAACACGCCGACGGTCGAGAAGTTCAGGATCTTCGCCGCCTCGACATACATCACCAGCGGGATGCCCGTGAACAGCGAGCAGCCGATCAGCAAAAGCGACGTCGTCCAGTCCGCCCCGAACACCCCGCCCCCGGCCCATGCCAGATAGGCCAGCAGCAGCGGGGACACGAGGGCCAGTTCCCACACCACGCCCACCAGCGGCCCGACGGGCGAGGATTTGCGGATGGTGCCGTAGGCGGCGAAGCTGGCCGCGACCACCAGCGCGATCCACGGCAGCGCGCCCCGCTCGACCGCGATGCACAATACGCCCAGCGCGGCGAGGCCGGCGGCAATGCGCTGCACCCCGCCGACCCGCTCGCGGAACACCACCGCCCCCAGCACCACGGCGATGATCGGATAGATGTAGTAGCCGAAACTCGCCTGCGCCGTCTGGCCGGTCTGGATGGCGTGGATGAAGATGAACCAGTTGACCGAGATCATCGCCGTGGCCAGCGCCAGCGTGCGCAGGGTATGCGGCTCGCGCACCACCTGCCGTATCCTGTCCCCGCGCCCGCTCAGCACCGCATACAGCGCGATGACCGGCAGCGCCCACAGGATGCGGTGCGCCACCACCTCGAACGCCGGAACGTCGTTCAGCAGCGCGAAGTACAGCGGCGACAACCCCCACAGGACGAAGGCCCCCAACGCGGAAAGGACGCCCCGGCGGGCGCCCTTTCCTGTCATTTCAACCGGGTCGGGGGCGGTCAGCTCGCCGCCGACAGACGCTCGGCCACGTTCTCCCAGTCGACCAGCTTGTCGAGGAAGTTCTCCAGATAGGCGGGCCGCTTGTTGCGGAAGTCGATGTAGTACGAATGCTCCCACACGTCGCAGCCCAGCAGCGAGGTCTGGCCCACGCATTCGGGGTTCACGCCGTTGGGGGTCGACAGGATCGACAGCTTGTCGCCGTTCAGCGTCAGCCACACCCAGCCGGAGCCGAACTGGCCCGCGCCGCCGCTCTTGAACGCATCCTTGAACTTCGCCACGTCGCCGAAGCTGTCCACGATGCGCTTTTCCAGTTCGGAGGGCATCGCCCCGCCGCCGTTCGGCTTCATCCAGTTCCAGAACTGGATGTGGTTCCACGCCTGGGTGGACTGGTTCATCAGGCCGGTATTGTCGGCCTTGTAGGCGGCGACCATGATCTCGTCGAGCGACTTGCCCTCGTGATCGGTGCCCTTGATCATCTCGTTCGTCTTGTCGATATACGCCTTGTGGTGGATATCGTGGTGGTACTGAAGCGTTTCCTCGGACATGCCGCCGGAAGCGAGCGCGTCGTGGGCGTAAGGCAGGTCGGGCAGTTCGAAAGCCATGGTCGTATCCCTCTTCGATTGTTCGTCACGGGATTGCGGGGAACCGCCCGCACCCTTCGCCCATGATCTATGGCACGGGACCGTCAGGTCAAAGCCCGCAGCGCGGGAATCGTGAAAGCGACCTGCGATCGGTCGTTTCGGAAATAATCGCTTTGATCCGGGAACGTGCCGCTCCAGTATGCACCCGATGGCGTTGGGCGCCGCGAATCTCGGGGGTTGGGTTTATGGACAGCGGTGCCTTGTTGCCGGTGATGGCGCTCGTTCCGTTCATCGGTGCGCTGCTGCCTGCCCTGATGATCCGGGCGGGGCGCAATGCCTGTGCGCTGACGACCGGGGCGGTGACGCTGCTGGCCTTCACGATGCTGATGACCATGGCCCCCGCCGTGTTCCGGGGCGAAGTGTTGCAGGCACAGATGGAGTGGCTGCCCGCGCTGGGATTGTCGGCGAATTTCTTCCTCGACGGGCTGGGCCTGCTGTTCGCGGGGATGATCCTCGGGGTCGGGCTGCTGATCATCCTGTATGCGCGGTTCTACCTGTCGGGCGACGATCCGATGGGGCAGTTCTACACGTATCTGCTCCTGTTCCAGGGGGCGATGCTGGGTATCGTCATTTCCGACAACGTGTTGCTGCTGCTGGTGTTCTGGGAACTGACGAGCCTGTCCTCCTTCCTGCTGATCGGGTACTGGAAGCATCTGCCCGAGGGGCGTCAGGGCGCGCGGATGGCGCTGGCGGTCACCGGGGCCGGGGGGCTGGCGATGATCGGGGGGATGCTGATCCTCGGGAATATCGCGGGCAGTTACGACCTGACCGTGATCCTGACGAAGGGCGAGGAAATCCGGGCATCGGAGTGGTATCTTCCCGCGCTGATCCTGATCCTGCTGGGCGCGTTCACCAAATCGGCGCAGTTCCCGTTCCACTTCTGGTTGCCCCACGCCATGGCCGCGCCCACGCCGGTTTCGGCCTATCTGCATTCCGCGACCATGGTGAAGGCGGGGATCTTCCTGCTCGCGCGCATGTGGCCGGTGCTGGCGGGCACGCCGGAGTGGTTCTATCTGGTCGCCACGACCGGGCTGATCACGATGGTCCTCGGCGCGCTCATCGCGCTGTTCAAGGACGACCTCAAGGCGCTGCTCGCCTTCTCGACGGTGTCGCATCTGGGGTTGCTGACACTGCTGCTGGGTCTGGGGACCAAGTTCGGGGTGGTCGCCGCGATCTTCCACATCATCAACCACCTGACCTTCAAGGCCGCGCTGTTCATGAGCGCCGGGATCGTGGACCACGAGGCGCATACCCGCGACATCAAGCGCCTGGGCGGCCTGCGCAGTCTGATGCCGATCACGGCGACCATCGCGTGTCTGGCGGCGCTGTCGATGGCGGGGATTCCGCTGTTCAACGGGTTCCTGTCCAAGGAAATGATGCTCGAAGCGGTGGTGGAGACGGAGTGGTACGAAAACCCCCTGATCGTGCCGGTTCTGGCGACCATCGGGGCGCTGCTGTCGGTGGCGTATTCGTTCCGCTTCATCTGGCACACGTTCTTCGGCCCGGTGCGCGACGATTATCCGGCCACGCCGCACGACCCCCCTTTCGGCATGTGGGCCGCGCCCGCGTTTCTGGTCGGGCTGGTGATCCTGATCGGCATCTTCCCGAAAGTCTTCGTCGGGCCGCTGGTGGCCGTCGCGTCCGATGCCGCGTTCGGCGGGGGCGAGAAACCCTATTACGCGCTGAAGATCTGGCACGGCTTCAATACCGCGCTCTACATGTCGATCGCGGCGGTGGTCGGCGGGTTGATCCTGATGCTGCTGCACCGCTGGCTGGACCGCGCGTGGCTGGCGACCCCGCGCCCCGAGGCGAAGACGATCTTCGAATGGCTGCTCGACAAGATCGTCCGCCTGTGCCGCGTCATTGCCGAGAACACGCATAACGGCTCGATCACGCGGTATCTGGCGATCTTCGCCGTGTCGACCGTGGCGCTGGGCTTCGTCGCGTGGTCCGGCGGCGGCATGACCGAGCCGACGCGCGAAGCCCTGCCGGTGACGCCGCTGGCGGTGATCGGCTGGCTGCTGCTGGTGGGCGCGACGCTGACGCTGGTGACGATCCACCACAACCGCTTCCGCGCCCTGATCGTCATCAGCATCATCGGGCTGATGATCTCCAGCGGCTTCGTCTATCTGTCGGCCCCCGATCTGGCGCTGACGCAGATTTCGGTCGAGACGGTGACGATCCTGCTGCTGCTGCTCGCGCTCTACTTCCTGCCGAAGCAGACCCCGCGCGAAAGCCCGGTCTGGATCAAGGCGCGCGACGGTGCCATCGCGCTCGCCTCGGGCGGGGCGGTCGCGGCGCTGGCCTATGCGTTCATGCTGCGCGATGTCAGCGTGATCTCCGACTTCCACCTCGCCAATTCGTACAAGGGCGGGGGCGGGACCAATGTGGTGAACGTGATCCTCGTCGATTTCCGGGGCTACGATACCTATGGCGAGATCATCGTGCTGGGCATCGCGGGGCTGACGATCTTCGCGCTGATGGAATCGCTGCTGCGGGGCAAGGCGTCGCAGCGCCTGCGCAACTGGACCTTCGCGCCCAACCTGTCCGCCGACCGCCACCCGCTGATGATGGTCGTCGCCACGCGCTTCCTGTTCCCCATCGCGGTGCTGGTGGGCGTCCACATCTTCCTGCGCGGGCATAATCAGCCGGGCGGCGGGTTCGTGGCCGGGCTGATCGTGTCGATCGCGGTGCTGACGCAGTACATGGCCTCGGGCTTCGCCTGGGCGCAGACGCGCCAGCGGATCGAGTATCACTCGATGATCGGGCTGGGCGTCATCATCGCGGGCCTGACCGGGGCGGGCGCATGGCTGGCGGGGCGGCCCTTCCTGACCAGTGCCTTCGGCTATGTCAGCCTGCCCCCGATCGAGACGTTCGAACTGGCCACCGCCGCGCTGTTCGACCTGGGCGTGTTCCTCGCCGTGCTGGGCGCGGTGATGCTGACGCTCTACAGCCTGTCGCGGATCGCGCGCCATGCCGGCGAGACGGTGAACCCCGACCCGATGGATTACGACCCCTCGAACCGCATCGCGGCCGGCAAGGAGAGCGCCTGATGGAAATGATCGTCGCGAGTTCCGTCGGCGTCCTGACGGCGGGGGGGGTCTATCTCGTCCTGCGCCGGCGCGCCTTTCCGGTCATCCTCGGGCTGGCCATGATGTCCTATGCGGTCAACGTGTTCCTGTTCTCCGCCGGGCGGCTGGCGGTGGGCGCGCCCCCGGTGCTGAACAAGTATGCCGATGTCCCCTACAGCGACCCGCTGCCCCAGGCGCTGGTGCTGACGGCCATCGTCATCTCGTTCGGGATGACGGCGGTGCTGGTGATGATCGCGCTCGGGTCGTTCCTCGAAAGCACGGATGACGGCGTGAACATCGACCCCGACCATCCCGATATCGACGACGACGAAGGCGAAGACGACCGGATTGCGGGTGCCCGATGAATCACTGGATAATCGCCCCGGTCATCCTGCCCGCCCTCGTCGCGCCCCTGATCGCGTGGCTGATGCGGTTCGACATCACGTTGGCCCGCGCCTTCTCGCTGGCCGGAACCGTCGCGCTGCTGGCCATCTCGCTCGGGTTGTTCGTGGCGGCTGCGGACGGGGACGTGCAGGTCTACAAGCTCGGCAACTGGGAGCCGCCCTTCGGCATCATGCTGGTGCTGGACCGGTTGTCGGCGCTGATGCTGCTGCTGACCTGCGCGCTGGGCCTGTTGGTGCTGGTGCATGTCATCGCGACCGACTGGGACCGCAAGGGCCAGCATTTCCACGCCCTGTTCCAGTTCCAGCTGATGGGCATCTGCGGCGCGTTCCTGACCGGGGACGCCTTCAACCTGTTCGTGTTCTTCGAGGTGCTGCTGATCGCCTCCTACGGCCTGATGCTGCACGGCGGCGGGCGCAAGCGGGTCAAGGCCGGGCTGCAATACGTCATCATGAACCTGGCGGGATCGACGCTGTTCCTGTTCGCCCTCGGCACGCTGTACGCGACGACCGGCACGCTGAACATCGCCGATATCGCCCTGAGGATGCGCGACATTCCGCTGGAGGATGCGGCGCTGGTGCGGGTGGCCGCGATGCTGCTGATGATCGTGTTCGCGATCAAGGCGGCGATCTTCCCGGTGCAGTTCTGGCTGACCGGCACCTATGCCAACGCCCCCGCCCCGGTCGCCGCCCTGTTCGCGATCATGACCAAGGTGGGCGCGTATTCGATCATCCGGGTCTATACCATCAGCTTCGGTCCGGACACGGCGGCGACGGGCGACATGCCCGGCACCTGGCTGTTCTGGGGCGCGCTGGTCACCACCGCCATCGGGGCGATCGGGGTGCTGGGGTCGCGGCGGCTGATGCCGATGCTGTCCTTCGCCGTGATCGGGTCGATGGGGACGCTGATGCTGGCCGTCTCCGCCTTCACCCCCGGGTCGATGGTCGCGGCGCTCTACTACCTGCTGCATTCCACCTTCGCGGCGGCGGCGCTGTTCCTGCTGGCGGATCTGGTCGTGCGGCGGCGGGCGGAGGGCGATATCCTGCGCGCATCCCCCCCCGTCGTGCAGAACGGCCTGTTCGCCGCCCTGTTCTTCGGGGCCGCCATCGGCATGGCCGGGATGCCGCCGCTCAGCGGGTTCCTCGGCAAACTGCTGGTGCTGGAGACGATATCCGACATGCCCCATGCGATGGGGGCCTGGGCCGTGATCCTGATCGGGTCGCTGTTCACCATAGTCGGCTTCGTCCGGGCGGGCAGCAGCCTGTTCTGGAAATCCACGACCCTGGAGCCGGTGCAGGGCAAGCCGGTGCCGGGCAAGACGGTGCAGGAACCCGCCGGCGCGCTGGCCCTGGCCCCCGCCATCACCGCCATCGCGATGCTCGCGCTGCTGTCGGCCTTCGCCCATCCGGTGTCCGGCTATCTGGAGGCGACCGCTGCGCAACTGTTCCAGCCCGACGGCTATCTGGCCGTCATCCCCGCACCCGAACCCGGCAAGGGGGGCTGATCCATGTTCCGACGCCTGTTTCCGCATCCCATGCTCAGCCTGACGCTGCTGCTGATCTGGTTCAGCCTCGCCAACCGCATCTCGCTCGGCCACCTGCTGCTGGGCGGGTTCCTCGCCTTCGTGCTGCCGATCCTGACCGCGCCCTACTGGCCGGGCCGCCCGAAACTGCAAAGCCCGCTGAAGCTGGCCGCCTATTGCCTGATGGTGATCTGGGATATCGTGCTGGCCAATATCGACGTGGCGAAGATCATCCTGTTCATGAAGCCCGCCGATATCAAGTCGCACTGGATCGTCGTGCCGATCGAGCTGAAATCGGCCGAAGCCATCACGGTGCTGGCGGGCACGATCACGATGACGCCGGGGACCATCTCGACCATGCTGTCGGCGGATGCGCGCTGCATCCTCGTGCATTGCCTGCATACCGACGACCCCGGTGCCGTGCGCGACGAGATAAAGTCCCGCTACGAAAGCCGCCTGAAGGAGATCTTTCCATGATCACCGCCGCGCTCGTCTTCGCCTTCGCCAGCTTCGGCATCGGGCTGCTGGTCACGCTGTGGCGCATCGTCGTCGGGCCGAACAGTGCCGACCGCATTCTGGCGCTGGATACCATGGTCATCAACGTGATCGCGCTGATCCTGATCTACGGCATCTGGATCGGCAACAACGTGTATTTCCAGGCCGCCCTGCTGATCGCGCTGGTCGGGTTCGTGTCCACCGTCGCCTATTGCCGCTTCGTCCTGCGCGGCGACATCATCGAATGAGGATGCCATGCACCTGATCGCGGAAATCATCGTCTCGCTGTTCCTGATCGGCGGCAGCATCTTTGCCCTGATCGGATCGCTGGGCCTCGTGCGGCTGAACGACACGATGCAGCGGATGCACGCCCCGACCAAGGCCACCACGCTGGGCGTCGGCGGCATCCTGATCGCGTCGATGCTGTACTTCCTGCTGGTGAAGGGGCAGTTCTCGTTCCAGGAAATCCTGATCGTGATCTTCCTGCTGCTGACCGCGCCGATCACCGCCAACTTCATCGCGAAGGTCTATACCCAGACCAGCCTCAAGCGCGGCGACCTGCCCGACACCGGCACCGCGCATGGCTGGGCGGTCCATGACGAGCCGCCCTCGACCTGATCACTCCGCATAGCGCCCCCGGTTGCCGGGATGGCGGAAGAAGCGCGCGCCCTTCAGGCGCAGGCGCAGCGCCTCCCAGTAGATGCCCGCGACGACCTTCAGCGTCATCAGCGGCATCGCGGCGCAGGCCGACAGCAGCGCGCGGTCGGTCAGGCGTTCGCGGTCGGCATTCTCGGCGGCGATCATCGTCAATCCCGCCGCCCCGTCGACCCGGATGCGCAGCGCCAGCGTCTCGCCGGGGTCGCCCAGCGTGAAGGCATAGGTCTGGTCGGGCGAGATGAAGGGGGAGACGTAGAAATCCTTGGCGTTGCCGTGCCGCCAGGGGGCCGGGCCGGTCAGCGGGTGGACGTAGTGGCTCATGTCCGTATCGGTATTGCGCACCTCGTAGATCACCGCCGTCGCCGCCCCCTGCGCGTCGAAGGCCACCAGCATGGACAGCGGGTTGAAGGCGTATCCCAGCATCCGGGGCATGGTGTAGAGCATCAGCCGCGCGGGGGGCGCGATGCCGTGCCGTGCCAGCACCGCTTCGGCCCAGGGGCGCAGGGGCGAGCCGTCGCGCGGGCCGTGGTCGCGGGTGCGGATGCTCAGCAGGTTGGCACGGTCATGCGACAGCCAGCGACAGGGCCACTCCCCCAGCCGGTCCACATCCAGCCACACCCGGAACACCCGGTAGGCGAAGCGATGCACCCGCCGCCCGTCCGGCATCCGGCGCAGATGCATCACCCGGGCGCGGTAGAGGGCATCCACCTTCAGCCCTGCCCCGGGCAGCGACCCGGGGCCTCGCGCAGGTATGCGCCGACCATCGAGGCCCCGGGTCGCCGCCCGGGGCAGGGCGTCTCCTGCGTCACGCCGCCACCCTCTGCGCCCGGATCGGCGCGCGCGTGTCCCGCGCCCAGTCGGGCCGCACGCCCAGCGCCTCGGCAACGCGCAAGGCCGAGCGCAGCCCGTCCTCGTGGAAGCCGTAGCCGAGCCACGCCCCCGCATGCCAGATGCCGCCCCGCCCCTGCACCGCGTCGAACCCCGCCTGCGCCTCGAATGCCCCCGTATCGAAGAAGGGATGCGCGTAGTGGTATTCGCCGAAGGTCAGTGCCGGGTCCGGGTCGCGCTGGGGGTTGAGGGTCACGAACAGCGGCAGCGCCTTGTCGATGTTCTGGAGGCGGTTCATCCAGTAGGTCAGGCTCGCGGTCGTATCCGCCGCGCCCCCGACCACGGTATTCCAGCTCGACCACGCTTTCCGGGTCCTTGGCATCAGCGACGGATCGCGGTGCAGGATCGCGCGGTTGGGGGTGAACTTGACCGCCGCCAGCAGCGCGCGGGTCTGCGCGTCGGCATCGGGGCGCAGCGCCAGCGCCTCGTCGGAATGGGTGGCGAGGATCGCCTGGTCGAAGGTCTGCGTCGCGCCCTGCTCCAGCGTCACCAGCACGCCGCCGGTGCCGGATGTCACCGACGCGACCCCCGCATTCAGCCGCACCCGCTTGCCCAGGATATCCGCCGCCCGGGTCACGTAGCTGCGCGACCCGCCCGTGACCGTTCGCCACTGCACCGCATCGTCCAGCCCCGCGAACAGGTCGTGATTCTCGTAGAAGGCGAACAGGTTGCGGGCCGGAAAGGCGGCGATATCCGTGCTGCGCGTCGACCAGATCGCCCCGGCCATGGGGTAGAGGTAGAGCCGCTTGAACGCCTCGGAGTATCCCCGCGCATCCAGCCATTGCTCGATCGGCTCGTCATGCGGTTCGGAGGAGGCAAGCGCCGCCTGCGCCTCGCGGTTGAAGCGCAGCACCGAGCGCATCGCCCCCACGAAGGAGGGCCGCAGGATATTGCGCCGCTGGGCGAAAATCTTGTCCAGGTTGTCCGCCGCCCACTCGATCCGCCCGCCATCGACGGTGAAGCTCAGCGACATGTCCGACCATTCCGTCGGCACCGCGTGATGCGCGAAGAAGGCGGTCAGGTTAGGATAGGTCTTCTCGTTGTAGACGATGAAGCCGGTATCCACATCGACCGGGGCGGCGGCACCCGGATACTCGATCCGCACGGTATTCGCATGTCCGCCC
>ENA-ORXT01001238-ORXT01001238.1-marine-metagenome-genome-assembly--contig:-NODE-1238-length-35305-cov-6.416430_pt1 | contig 35305 bp, 29 predicted proteins | sample MGYA00237868_ERZ511482 | MGnify/ENA metagenome assembly ERZ511482 | reverse complement strand
GTAAAAAAGGCGCTGAAGATGTAATTAATATTGTAAGGTAAAGTCTTTATTTAGTAAAAAGTTTCCAATAATGTTGGGAGAGATACTAAAATCAAGATGTATTTGGTGTAGGATTATACGTCTTGTATGGTGGCTACTGATCTCCGACGAATATCATCTTTATAAAAAAATTATTGTTTTCAGAAGTAATTACAACTAGTGCCAGCCCTTTAGAGAGGTTAGATTTATCAAGTCTGAATTCGCTATTGTTAATGTTGGTATGGTTTTGCATGATTCTACCTTGCAGGTCGAACACTTTGACCACTTGTATCTTCTCGCTTTTTTGATTTTGGAACATGACACTACTTTCATTCTCGTAGATGGTATAGTTGGATTTTTGATTATTTTCATCAATCACAGAAGTCGAATTATTACCGAGCCAAGACTGTAATTTCAGTTCATCGAAAAGACCATCGTAGCCAGTGATCCACGTATCCTTATTGATTTCACCGAGCCATAAGTCTTCTACGACTTGGTTTACTTGGATCCGAGAATCTCCCCATCCTTGATCTTTCCACATAGGTTGATTATCCCAATCAGCGCTTATATATGCTAGCATTTTGATATTATCATTGGCATAGATACTTGAGAATAAAGGGGCAAACCACTGATCCCAGTGTCCTTGTCCGCTTCCTACCTTGAGGTCTCTTCTAGGAGTAGCCTCGGCGATCATGATAGGTTTGTTATGCTCTATTGCAAAGTCTTTAATCGATGTGCCTATTGAACTGCCTTCAAAATGAGAATACCCTAACCAGTTTACATATTCGTCTCCAGGATACCACCTATTGATATTGGGCGTATTGATCCCTGCTGATTGCCATACATAAGCAACATTGCGAACATCTAACTCATCAAATTCATGTACAATATACTTCCACGCTGCTCTAAAGTCATCTGAATTGTAACCATTCCATGGCCCATCAAACTCATATCCTATTCTAAGGAAGATAGGTCGATTGCTATTTTTTATCCATTGTCCAAGGCTAGCGATATTTCCATCGAGTTCTCCATTTGTAATCCTTTGCAGGCTATTCACCATATATAGCCCGATGCATATAACAGCATTATCAAAGTCCTGATCTTGCAGATATTGTTGCGCATTGACATCTCCAGAACCCCAGTTTGCAGGATTAATAAGCCCGTCAAGGCTAGCTATATTCGTATAAGTGGTGACACCTGCAGGTAGATGGTCAGTGATATTATCTACGTATCCATTGCTATATGAGTTTAGTCCGCCTACTGCGCCAAGGTCCTGACCAAGGACGAGCAGTACCTTCCCATCTTCAGGTTCAAATTTTGGTTGACCGTTATGAGCACTACTTTGTCCACTTAGGTAACAAATACTCATTATTAATGCAACTCCAATTAGTAAGATACTTCTAGTATTCATAGGTCGTTTATTCTAGACACTTGTTTAAAAATCAATGCTATGTTCTATAAAAAATTAAGAATACTATCTAGTTGACTCTAGAGGGTATTCGCCTTTGGTTATGTTAGATATTTATAAATCCACTCACCTTTGAAACCGTGATGACAATACAACATCTATCCTAAAGTAACTTTTTTTATATTGTCTTTTTTTTTATCATAATTATAGCATGTAGTCGCGTCTAATATAAAGCTAACTTTTACAGATTGGTTCACAGGAACTTTTACTCTTTTAAAGTCCTTCAATTCATAATTTGGTGGACCTTTTTTTATATCTAGAAATTTCAAAAGTTTATCATTGCTAAGTTTAGAATCTAAGTATCTGTCGATGATTGTTAAGGTGCACGCACACTTTGCATTGAAAGTATAAAGAAAAAACACGTGAGCAGTTTCAATGTCTGTAATTGATATTTACTATTACTAATTTACTTTTTCTCTTGATGTGAGGGCTATCACTTTATCCAACGTGGATATAGGCTCTTGTTTCTTTCAAAAAGGAAGGAATAATTTGTTCGACCTTCGACCAGTTGATCAATTAACCAATAATTATCATCTAAAATTTTCGATGAGTCCAGCTTATAATCGAGATTCTGCCTACATAGCTTGTCATATTTATAATAAGAAAAATCATAGACCTTACTTTACAGACTTGGAGGAAGTATTCAGAAGTTATGGAGGTAGGCCACAATGGGTTAAGATGAATACACTCAGCTATAATGAAGTGCAAGATCTTTATCCTGAGTTTCCACAGTTCATTTAAAATTCACTAAACCAATAATGCTATTTTATTTCAGCTTTAAATTATTTCCAAAAAGTCATTATGTTTACTTTCGAGAAGTCAAATTAACAACGTCACTTCTTTTCATCTCGATGACGAAGGACTGAGAGATCTTAAGCATCAAAACCTTTATCTATTTTTGTGCAGAATTGTCATTTTGTTCCATTGGCAAGTTAATAAAGATTGATTGTTATATCTATTATGTAAGCATATCACAAAAGCTATTGAATGCGTTAAATTAATTTAGCAATACAATTGGTATCAAAATAACTGTAGCTAAATTTTATGAATGGACTAATTTTCTTTTTCAGTTCTCTTGGAGTTTTTAATGGAATACTATTAAGCCTTTACCTATTCTTTTTTGCAAAAGAAAAGAGCTTAACTAAATACTTATTAGGTGCTTTGATACTTGCACTTAGTATGAGGATAGGGAAGTCGATACTTCTTTATTTTAATGCTGATCTACCCAAAGTCTATTTGCAAATAGGATTATCGGCATGTTTATTTATAGGCCCACTTTTATATTTCTATCTAAAGGCTGTTCTGAGCCAGATTAATAAGTTTCCTAAAAGTTGGAAGTTGTCATTATTAGGTTTGTTAGCTGTAATAATAATTGTAGGTACTATCAAGCCATATCAGACATACCCATTATTCTGGAATACCTATGTCGTAAAGTCTATCTATGCTGTATGGTTTATTGGTGTAAGTGCTGCAGGTTTTATCTTAGGGCCTTACGTTGTTAAGAGTTACAAGTTCAATAGGAAAATCAATCCACAAGAGCAATGGTTATCGGCTATTTATTTGGGTAATGTAATTATTGCTTCTGCTTTTTTTCTCGCAATATTTGGGTTTTCTAATGCTTACTATATTACTGGTCCTCTTGTATTTTCGTTTTTTTTATATTTATTAGCTTTTGGGTATTATAATAATCAGTGGTTTGATATCTCAACCAAAGAACCAACAGAAAAATATGTAAATAAGAAAATTGAGCATGCTGAAGCGGATCAGCTATTACAAAAATTAGATCATCTAATGATTAGCAAAAGAATCTTTACCAATCCAAATTTAAAGCTCCAATCAGTAGCTGATCAGCTCGAGATCCCATCTCACCAACTATCTCAATTGCTAAATGATAACCTAGGTAAAGGATATAAGCCTTTCATAAATGAACATAGGATCAATGCAGCATGTCAATTGTTAGGAACCGATCATCACCTGTCTCTTGAGGGTGTCGGGTATGAAGTCGGCTTTCGTTCTAAGTCTACTTTTTTTACCACATTCAAGAAGCTTAAAGCTGTTACTCCTTCTCAGTATCAAGATCAAATAGCTAGTAAAATCAGGCAAAATGGTTCGGTTTTATAAACTGGAACCCTTCAAATAGATAGTTACTCCCATTTTCCTGTGTTCTCGTTTAGATTTGTTTACAGATCATTATTCACTAAACTATTTATTTATGTTCAAGTTTCTGGTAAGTGCAGCAATTTGTTTATCGATTGCATTTAATATCGCCTGTGCTCAAAATAAGCATAGCCTCGTAACTCAATATCCATCATCTACAGATCTATTAGAAACAGAGAAAATAACTCAAACCATCGAGACATATTTTGAGGGATGGATGACTGGAGATACTACGAAACTAGGTAAGGCCATGCATCGAACCTGCCAGTTAAAAAACATTAAGGATGATGACGTCATTATCTATGATAGGGCTACTTATCTGGGGTTTTTCAAACCTCGACCTAGACGAAAAAATGCTGGAGGCGAAATCATAGCAATTAATGTAACAGATGATATCGCTTCTGCAAAATGTCAGATCCATACAAAGGATCGCCTGTATACTGATTACTTCAACATGATGAAAATTAGAGGTGAGTGGTATATCGTAGATAAGATCGCCACTAACAAACTAAGAGAAACTAATTAATTGAAAAGGCTATGAAAATTATAAAAATGAAATGCATATTTTTTTTACTAGCATACTCTTTCTTTACATTACCAAATATAATATTTGGGCAAGATTCGATTAGAGTTGTAGACATCCAAAAATTTAGTTATCCATTTGATATAGAAGATGGAGTATTTGTAGGTGAAGGAGCAGGTATACTTACTAAAGCGATTTCGAATGCTCATATCGTAATGCTAGGGAATAACTCTAGGAATCAACAAGAAGCGGATCTTGATCTTGCTTTAAGTGAATTTTTACACCAAAACGACTATAGAACATTGATTACGGAGTATGGACCTGCATTGGGAGATATAGCGGATCGTTTATCTGATGATGCTTCTCAAACTGTCGAAACATTTAGAAGTATAAATCAAAAATATTATTTCGAAGCAGGGGGCTTACAGTTTATGCCAATTCCTGATTTAAAATACGTGGGAGGAGGGCAATTGATCGAATATGTAAAAGAAAATGATTGGACAATTGGTGGAATAGGTACAGATTCTTGGACAGGATTTAAATTGATAATAGATGAGATGTACAATAATTTATCAGCAGCAAATAAACTTGTACATCAAAAGGAATACAATGCATCTGTAGTATTATTAGATAGATTGTACGGAGAATTAAAGGGTCAGACTTATGATGATATAAAAAAGCTTACTGTTGGTTTAAAGGCTTCTGAAGATTTTAATAAGTTTTTAGAGGAGATGAATACGTTTACTGTTAACAATGAGATTTATGATGCTATTCAATTTAGTATTGATTATTGGTGGATGTATGGAAATCAAGAAGGCTATAAGAAAAATAAACTTAACGACCAGAGAAATAGAGTGCTAATGAAAGAAGCACTTAAAAAGTCAAATTTTGATTTTGGTAGTGACAAATTGTTTCTAAAGATGTGGCATGGTCATTTAACTAAAAGCAAAACGCGCAATGGTTTCTATTGTGTAGGAGGTATGCTCAGAGAGATGGCAGATTATCATGGGAATAATAGCCTTGTTGTATGCGTCCTGAGTAGATATACTATGGATGATGAAAAATTAATAGATGCGATGGATAGTGATTTACATCCTATTTATGAGCCTTTTATAGCACAAGGGCAACAAGATGATTGGGTACTAATTGACCTTCGTCCTTTTACTGAAGTTTTTTATTGGGGAAATTATGTACCAGATTTGTGGCTTGAAAAAATGATGGATAGGTATGATATGATTCTTATTCCTAAAACAGATAGTAAAGCAAAAGTCAATAACTAAAGTCAGTAAAAATGAGGAGTATGATAAAATGCCACTATTTCTTTTTTGTTTTCATTTTAATATTTATTAATTCATGTAATCCGAATACTGATAATGTAAATCCCAAAACAACATCTATAAAAAATATACATCCCGGTAAAGAAGTAGTGATGGAAAATTTAAAGCGCCCATGGAGTATGGCATTTCTTTCGCCTGTCGAGGCGCTTATTGCAGAAAAGGATGGCGATTTGCTAAGGGTCGATCTAAAGAATAAAACCAGACAAAGAATAGCAGGTTTCCCCGATGATCTAGCAGATAGTTTATTGATAGATCCTTTGCAATATCCTAAAGGTGTATATCCTGGAACTAAACTCTTCAAAGGAAGATATAATGCAGGCATATTTGAAGTATTGCTTGATCTTGACTTCAGTACGAATAATCAGATATACATATCATATAGCTCGGAGAAAGATAAAAAATTCACAACTAAAGTCATTAGTGCTAAGCTCCTAAAGGATAGTTTGGTTGATGTCAAGACTCTACTGTTGGCTTTACCTTATTCTGATGGGCTATTTCATTTTGGAGGGGGAATGGTAATAGGTCATGATAAAAAATTATACATATCAGTTGGGTCAAGGTTGTTTGGCGATAATCTAGAGCCAAGTATACCTATCGCACAAGATTTCAAAGATCAAAGAGGTAAAATTTATCGGATCAATACAGATGGTAGTATACCAGATGATAATCCTGATTTTGGCCAAGATGCTGTTCCAGGAATTTATGCTGCGGGGATAAGAGCGACCCAAGGCTTAACCATTGATCCGCAATCTGGCAGCATCTGGTTTAGCGAGCATGGTACGAACCAAGGGGATGAATTAAATAAGCTAACAAGCGGTGCTAACTATGGATGGCCAATTATAAGTACGGGAACTTTTCGATACGGCTATGAACCACCTAAAATGGATAGAGAATTTGCCGCTCCCATGTGGTCTTGGTATAAGACAATAGCTCCGACGGGTCTCACATTTTATTCAGGTACTGAGTTTCCTCAGTGGAAAAACAACTTGATCGTGCCTGGACTATCAAGAGGTAATTTTTGGCGATTAGTTATTGAAGAGGATGAGATCTTAAGTGTGGAAGAATTGTTTATCAATGATAGACATCGGACACGAAAAGCTGTACAAAGTCCTAATGGAGAACTGTATATACTGACAGATGAAGAGAATGGTAAAATAATCCGTATTAAAAATAAGGAATAGGGGATTTGTTATCCATAAATTTCAATCTCCTAATTTCAAATCATTTAGAAGTTCATTTAAAATTCACTAAACCAATCATGCTATTTTATTCAGATCCTAGAAGGTAATGGTTTGTTTAATAAAAGAGACTCAATGACTAGAGAAGAATACAAACTGGCATCTGATGATTTGTGGGAAAAGAAGTATGATAAATCGAATTCTAAACTTAGGAAGCAACTAGCTGAACAAAGATTGAAGAAAAACTGAATCAAAAATGATGATATCAAAAAGAACTTGGAGATACATTAGCGAACTATTTTGTCAAGGCTATATTAGATCGGCAGTAATAGCGTTAAAGGCTAACTGTTAAAATCCGTCTCGACCCTTCCAATCCATGCTTTAAATTTATATTTTGAAGCATTGATAGATAATAGCGGACTAGAGTGTTTTTTATATTAAGATTTGCAATAGTATTAGGCCTTTCCATTTGTTTGCTTACTGCAGGCTATGCCCAAGAGACTGCCTTTAAGAAATCACTTAACAAAGAAGAAATAGAGACCTTCAAAGAAGAAATGGTATTCAAGTACCGTTTATTTTTTGAAAGCGTCCTCAATATTATAGATGGTGACAATAACATATTTTCGAGGCGTAATGCTTACTATCTGATTCACTCGCTCTTTGATAATGAGGAGGCGAGTATCTCTGATTATCTCGATAATAAGTATCCCGAGACACTGACACTAAAGGATTATGGGCAGCGATTATTCTTACTAGAGAATGTATTGCCACTTTTAGACAAGCGATACAAATTTTCTGACAGTATCTATGTGAAGCCAACGGTCAAAAACATAGATCCAAAATATAACCGATTACAAAAGTCGCTACAAAACGGTAAGCTCTTTCAAGTATATGAGGGGGAAGTGTTTTTTATAGAGGAGATCATAAGTGTACAAAAAGTACGGACGGGGGTATTCGATGCAGTAGATCGTAATGTGGTGAAAAAATTAAGTTTTAAGATCGCTCATGATGAGGACGATAGATATCGGCTATACATTACTGCGATCAGTATCATGGATCCTCGTAATCGAGCATACGATTATAAGGAGATCAAGGAGGAGGTAAGAAGCTCTGAGCAAGCTTGGTCTGATAGTGCAGACCCAGATTACTTTAGAGAAATAGAGCAAGAAGCACTAGCTCGAGGAATAACGTTGGTAAGGGATAATAAAGTAGATTATGAAGGTTTGAGTGAAGATAAAAGTAACTGGTATTATGATTCTCCAAGTTTTTGGGATTATGCAATCCCGGGGTATGGCCATTTGCGATTTGGTCCAGATAAAGTGCGTTATCGAGATGCTTTCATCCATTTTGCAACCACCATTGGCACTGCGGGACTTGCTTTCCATTTTGATAGGAAGTCAAGTAGTCGGCGTGCACTTTATGAAACGAATAGGTCTTCAGAATTAGCAGAAGGATATCTGCTAGATGCCGAGCGCTTTGAAAAGAGATCAAGGGTTTTTTCTGTTGCTGCCATCGTAAGTTATGTAGTAGATATTATTCACTTAGCAAATAAGAATAATAAACAAAAAAATCTAATCCAGAAGGTTATCGGGGCATCAAATTTTAATGTATCTACTGACATATATGGCACTCGATCACAGTGTAGCTTAGCCTTTAAGTTTTAAGATATTTTGGCACGATCATTTTGCCCAAATCAGGTTTACGAATATGTAGCTTAGCATAGCTATCCGGTATTAATTTATTTGATAAACTAAATTATCGTTGTATTTAATTGGCTATGATTAGTTAGTTTTAGATAATTGTATTTTAGGAATTAACCTAGGATTTAATTGATTTTGAGCATATTACGTTTGAAAAGTGGCTTGCTAATAATTCTTAACTTTGTTGACTTACATAATTATCCGATTATATGTATAAGATTATAGTAAACGACAAGTTTGAATTTGACTACGATAAGGCTGCGATAGCTGATCTTGATGTAATTGCCGATGGTAAAAATAGCTTTCATACCATTCACGGCAATACTTCTGTAACTTCTAGAGTGCTTTCGTCCGACATAGAAAATAAATTGATATCGGTAGAAGTGGATGGTATCACTTACGATGTAAGTATAGAAGACGCATATGATAGTCTAGTAAAAGATATGGGACTATCAGCTAATGTAGTCAAGAAACTAAGTGAGGTAAAAGCGCCAATGCCAGGACTTGTCTTGGAAATAATGGTGAAAGCTGGGGACCATCTAGAAGAGGGAGATAGTATCATGATATTAGAAGCGATGAAGATGGAGAATGTGATCAAGGCATCTGCCGAGATGACGATCAAAGAAGTGTTGATCAAAAAAGGAGATGCGGTAGAAAAAAATCAGATCCTCATAAATCTAGAAGACTGATCTGGCTGATGGATTATCAATTTACAGAATTTGACAGTGTAGATAAACAGTCATGGCTGAGTAAGATAGAGGCTGATGCTAAGGGTAGATCTATAGCCGACTTTGATTGGCAAATAAATGATACCATCACGCAAAGTCCTTTTATACACCCAGAAGATAGTACAGGCAAGCAAGCATCCATTCAGAGAGGTCTTGATTCTAATCATTGGAATATTGGGGTACAGGTAATTGTAAAAGATTTTGAGCAATCAAATAAAGAGATAATAACCGCGCTCGAGAGTGGTGCTAATGAGCTCCATATAAAGATCGATGGGAGCGTATCTAGGTCTGATTTCGATGTCCTCTTCAAGGATGTAAATTGTACTTACATCCAAATCTATTTTGAGATTAAAGATGAGATACAAGGCAAGGCTATCATAGAAAACCTAATAAGATATTGTAAACAACAAGATCAAGATCTTTCTAAGGTTGCAGGAGGTATTTATCAAATAGGAGCGACTAGTTTTGAATCATCAAGATTGTTTTCGGCCTTTAAAAATAGCTTACCTAGTTTTTCTTTCGCTTGCGTATCGACGGACATACTTTTTGGATACAAAGAGACGGTGGTACATGAGGTGGCTAGTTTGCTGATAGGTATGGTAGCTATTTTAGAATCTGAGACGGATTATAGTAGTGTTTATGTGAATATTAATGTTGGCAAATCATACCTGCTTAATATCTCAAAGATAAGAGCGATCCACATCCTTATCAATAATCTGATCAAAGCCTATCAAAGCGATATGATCGTAAAAGTCAATGCGCAACTCTCAGACCAAAGTATAACCGTAGAAGAGAATCATAACCTTATACAATTTACAAGTCAAGCTATGTCTGCAGCGATCGGAGGTGTGGCTGGTTTGGTATTACCTGCTTCCGATGTAAAGTTAGATAGTGGAGGCACAGATTTTAGGAGTAGACTGTCTAGGAATATACAGTCTATTATGCAGCTAGAAAGTTTCATTGATAAAGTAGTAGACCCTGCAGCGGGGAGTTACTACATAGAAAAATTGACTGCTGAGATAGCAGAACAGTCATGGACATACATTCAAAATAATAGTTAGAAAAAGTATGAAGAAAATACTTGTAGCAAATCGAGGAGAAATCGCACTCAGAGTGATGCGTACTGCAAAGAAAATGGGAATCAAGACCGTAGCTGTTTATTCAGAAGTAGACAGGAATTCACCTCATGTACGATTTGCAGATGAGGCAGTTTTACTAGGCCCTGCTCCATCGAGTCAGTCTTACTTGCTAGGAGATAAGATCATAGAAGAAGCGAAGAAGTTGGGCGTTGATGGTATCCATCCGGGGTATGGTTTTTTGAGTGAGAATTCGACTTTCGCGCAAGCGGTATCTAAAAGCGGTATCAAATTCATAGGTCCGCGACCACATGCGATAGAAGTGATGGGAAGTAAGCTTGCTGCTAAAGATGCAGTAAAATCCTATGATATACCGTTAGTGCCAGGCGTTGATAGAGCGATCACGGACATACCAGAAGCAAAGATCATAGCGGCGAAGATAGGTTACCCAATATTGATCAAAGCATCAGCAGGAGGAGGGGGTAAAGGGATGAGAGTCGTGGAGCAAGAATCAGCGTTTGTAGATCAGATGAATAGGGCTGTGAGCGAAGCGGAATCAGCTTTTGGAGATGGATCTGTTTTTATAGAAAAATATGTGGGTTCTCCACGGCATATCGAGGTGCAGGTCTTAGCGGACAGCCATGGTAATGTGGTGCATCTGTTTGAACGAGAGTGCAGTGTGCAGCGTAGACATCAGAAGGTAGTCGAGGAGGCGCCATCAGCGATCTTGGACGATGCGTTGAGAGCTAAGATGGGAGCAGCAGCAGTAGACGTAGCAAAGGCATGTGATTATGAAGGTGCAGGTACTGTAGAGTTCTTGCTAGATGAACAGCTCAATTTTTACTTTTTAGAAATGAATACTCGGTTGCAAGTAGAGCATCCTGTAACAGAGCTTATATCTGGTGTAGACTTAGTAGAGCAGCAGATAAGAATTGCCAGAGGAGAGAAACTTTCGTTTACACAGAGTGATCTCAAGATAACGGGCCATGCCGTGGAGTTGCGTATCTATGCAGAAGACCCGAGCAATAATTTCTTGCCGAGTATAGGCAAGTTAGAAACTTATAAAATTCCTGTCGGGGAGGGGATAAGACTAGACGATGGATTTGAAGAAGGGATGGATATTCCGATCTACTATGATCCGATGATAGCTAAGTTGGTAGCTTATGGTAGTGATAGGAGAGAAGCGATACAACGAATATTGGAAGCTATCAAGATGTACAAGATAGAAGGTGTAGCTACTACTTTACCATTTGGAACTTTTGTTTTCGAGCATGAGGCATTTACATCAGGAAAATTTGATACGCATTTTGTAAAGGATTACTTCACACCAGAAGCAAGAGATGAGAAACAAAGATCAGGAGCGAAGATAGCTGCACAAGTAGCACTCCTACACTACCAAAAGCAACAAGGTCAGCTCAAAGAGATAAACAGTCCCTCAACCAAATGGAATAATCAAAATAGAATCAATAGTTGATTTGAAAGTAGATCTCTCAAAAATAGCATTAGATAAATCGCTTCGTGGAAGCAGCATGAAGGAGGACCATAATTGGTCTACACTCGAAGGTATTCCGTTGAAGACCAGTTATGAGTTTGACGATATTGCAGGGGTGGAGCATCTTGGGTTTGTTTCGGGGATCGCACCGTATCTTGGCGGGCCATATAGTTCTATGTATAACGGTAGACCGTGGACGATCAGGCAGTATGCAGGATTTTCTACGGCAGAAGAAAGCAATGCTTTTTATAGAAGAAATCTAGCTCAGGGGCAGAAGGGATTGTCGGTAGCTTTTGATCTAGCGACACATAGGGGCTACGACTCAGATCATGAGCGAGTAGTCGGTGATGTCGGGATGGCAGGCGTAGCTATAGATACAGTGGAGGATATGAAGATCTTGTTTGACCAGATTCCTCTAGATAAGATGTCTGTGTCTATGACGATGAATGGAGCAGTGATTCCAATCCTTGCATTTTATATAGTCGCTGCAGAAGAGCAAGGTGTCGATAAAGAAAAACTCACGGGTACGATACAAAATGATATCCTCAAAGAGTTCATGGTGCGTAACACCTACATCTATCCACCTAAAGAATCGATGAGTATCATCTCAGACATATTTGAGTATGTCTCTCAGAATATGCCTAAGTATAATTCGATCAGCATAAGTGGTTACCATATGCATGAGGCGGGCGCACCCGCGCACCTAGAGTTAGCTTACACACTTGCAGATGGCCTAGAGTATGTCAAAGCAGGTATCAAAGCAGGCTTGGATATTGATGATTTCGCTCCACGGCTATCTTTCTTTTGGGGTATTGGGATGAATCATTTTATGGAGATCGCTAAGATGAGAGCCGCTAGATTGCTATGGGCTAAGATCATCAAACAGTTTGACCCTAAGAATCCTAAGTCGATGGCTTTACGGACGCATTGTCAGACTTCAGGGTGGAGTCTGACTGCACAAGACCCATTTAATAATGTAGCGAGGACTTGTATCGAAGCGATGGCGGCGGTATTCGGAGGGACACAATCCTTACATACTAATTCGCTCGATGAGGCGCTGGCTTTGCCTACTGATTTCTCTGCTAAGATCGCGAGAGATACGCAGAAATATTTAATGGAGGAAACTGATATCGTGAAAGCGGTAGATCCGTGGGCAGGTTCTTACTATGTAGAATATCTCACTGATCAATTAGTCAAGAAAGCATGGGAGCTAATACAAGAAGTAGAAGATCTAGGTGGTATGGCTAAAGCGATAGAAGATGGGTTGCCAAAACTCCGAATAGAAGATGCAGCAGCGAGGAAACAAGCCAGGATCGATAGTACTAATGATAAAATAGTAGGGGTCAATATCTATCCTCCCGATGAGGAAACGGTGGTAGATGTACTGGCTGTAGATAATGAAGAAGTAAGAAGATCACAACTCAAAAGATTAAAAGAAGTAAAAGAAAGTCGTGATGAGGTGGAGGTGGAGAAAGCAATCGCAGCTCTAACAAGTTGTGCTCAGAGTGGAGAAGGGAATTTGCTCGCACTAGCAATAGTAGCGGCGAGAGCGAGAGCTACATTGGGAGAGATATCTTCTGCGATGGAAGTAAGTTTTGGTAGATTTAAGGCCACTACAAAAACGATACAAGGCGTGTACTCTAAAGAAATAACGGATAATAAGGATTTTCAAAAAGCCCGAGAGCTGTCTGATAGATTTGCAGAGATGGATGGCCGTCGGCCAAGGATCATGATAGCTAAGTTAGGTCAGGATGGTCATGACAGAGGGGCTAAGGTGATCGCTACTAGCTTTGCCGATATTGGATTTGATGTGGATATAGGTCCACTCTTTCAGACGCCTAAGGAAGCTGCAAGGCAGGCTGGAGAAAATGATGTACATATACTTGGTATCTCATCGCTAGCGGCAGGGCATAAGACATTAGTACCAAGGACTATCGCTGGATTAAAGGAGATAGGACGAGGAGATATTTTGGTAATAGCGGGAGGTGTGATACCACCGCAGGATTATGATTTTCTTTATGAAGCTGGCGTGACAGGTGTGTTTGGCCCTGGTACAGTTATCGCCAAAGCAGCTATAGAGATCTTAGAAAAAATGATAGACAATTACAAATGAAATCTAAAAAAGAAATATTAAGTGAGAAGTTAGCCTTGGCGAAATTAGGAGGAGGTGAGGTAAGGATAGAGAAGCAACATGCCAAGGGTAAACTGACGGCTAGGGAACGCGTACATTTTTTGTTGGACGATGGATCGTTTGAGGAGATCGGAGCATTAGTCACGCATCGGACGACAGACTTTGGGATGGATAAGCAGAAGTTCTATGGGGATGGTGTAGTGACTGGCTATGGTACTGTGAATGGTCGTTTAGTATATGTGTTTGCTCAGGACTTCACGGTTTTTGGAGGAGCGCTATCGGAGACTCATGCTGAGAAAATAATTAAAGTTATGGACCTGGCTATGAAAGTAGGAGCACCCATAATAGGATTGAACGATTCTGGAGGAGCTAGGATACAAGAAGGGGTGAGGTCACTTGGAGGATATGCAGATATTTTTTATAAGAATGTGATGGCGTCTGGTGTTATTCCTCAGATCTCAGCTATCATGGGCCCATGCGCGGGAGGCGCGGTCTATTCGCCAGCGATGACCGATTTTACGATCATGGTAGAAGGGACAAGCTATATGTTCGTCACTGGACCCAACGTAGTCAAGACAGTTACCAATGAAGAAGTTAGCTCAGAAGAGTTAGGAGGAGCAAGTGCGCATTCAGTTAAATCTGGGGTGACGCATTTCACCGCTGTGAATGACCTAGATTGCATCAATCAAGTCAAGACGCTACTATCCTACATGCCACAAAACTGTGAAGAAAAAACGGCTCGGCAGGCATACGAATTGGGGGATGAAACAAGGGAAGAACTAGAGTCAATAGTACCCGAAAGTGCTAACCAACCTTATGATATAAGAGACGTGGTAAAAGGAATAGTTGATACAGATAGTTTCTTTGAAGTGCATAAAGACTATGCGGATAATATTGTCGTAGGTTTTTCTAGATTGGCTGGTCGGAGTATCGGGATAGTTGCTAATCAGCCGATGTCTCTTGCAGGGGTATTGGACGTTGAGTCTTCTAAAAAAGCAGCAAGATTTACGAGGACTTGTGATTGTTTTAATATTCCACTATTAGTATTAGTAGATGTGCCTGGATTTTTACCGGGGACAGATCAGGAGTGGCACGGTATAATTACGAATGGAGCTAAGTTGTTATACGCACTTAGCGAAGCTACAGTGCCACGGGTCTCTCTCATCACAAGAAAAGCATATGGAGGTGCTTACGATGTCATGAACTCTAAGCACATCGGTGCAGACCTTAATTACGCATGGCCTACAGCGGAGATCGCAGTGATGGGAGCTAAAGGCGCAAGTGAGATCATCTTCAAAAAAGAGATAGCTGCAGCTAAAGACCCAGTTAAAAAATTAGCAGAGAAAGAGCAAGAATATGCTGAGCTATTTGCTAATCCATATACTGCTGCAGAGCGTGGATTCATAGATGAAGTCATCGAACCCAAAGACACTCGTCGCAAGTTGATAAAGGCCTATAGTATGCTAGAGAATAAGGTGGCGAGTATTCCTAAGAAGAAGCATGGGAATATACCGTTATAAAAGATAAGCTTTCTTGAATCGGTATATCAGCCTTTGAGAATCAACATAGTACCTAGTTTGCTAATGTGAAAGAAACTTAATTTGAGGTAATTTAGGATAATATCATAAAGTAAAGATGAATTCTATAACGGTTAAGATACCTGCCGACAGCGAAGTAAGTAATGCAAAATATGCTATTGCTATAGCACTATTCAATAAGGAAATATTTTCATTAGGTAGGGCAGTAGAATTCCTTAATATTTCGGGGTCATAATTTATATATCATTAAGGAATTTGGGGAATAAGAATGTGCTTTAAATCTTTCAAAAAATAAACAAAATGACAAGAATAAAACAACTATTCGACTTAACTGGTAAAGTAGCGATAGTGACAGGAGCAAGCAAAGGCATAGGAGAAGCAATAGCTAGAGGCTTAGGAGAGTTTGGCGCGACAGTAGTAGTAAGCAGCAGAAAACAAGCAGCAGTAGAAGCAGTTGCTGAGGAACTAAAAAAAGACGGCATCAATGCTGCCGCCATAGAATGTAATGTGGGACATACGGGGCAATGCCAAAACTTGATCGCTCAAACGGCTGCAAGATTTGGGCGTATAGACATCCTAGTGAATAATGCAGGGACCAATCCATATTTCGGTGCGCTAGAAGCGATGCCTATGGATGCTTATCAAAAAACGATGGATGTTAACTTACGATCAGCTATAGAGCTAAGTAACTTTGCGCACCCGATCATGAAGAAAAATGGTGGAGGTAAGATAATCCACATCAGCTCTATTGAAGGTTATCATGCATCGATGAATATGGGTGCCTATAATATTAGCAAAGCAGGATTACTAATGCTTACTAAGAATCAAGCAGTCGAATGGTCAAAAGACAACATCAGGGTAAATGCCATCTGCCCTGGTTATGTAGCAACCAAGATGACCAAGTATTTCAGAGAGAACGAGGAGATCAATAAAAAATTTAATAAAAAAATTATCATGGGACGCATGGCGAACCCTGATGAGATGGCAGGACTTGCTGTACTGCTAGCCTCTGATGCTTCTTCGTACATGACTGGAGAGTCTATCCTTAATGACGGTGGTCTGATGCAAGCGCAGTACATGTGATCCCAATTTAGATTGCAGATGAGAGAGTAAGATCACTGATACTAAATCGAAGAAGACGAGCGAGTTAGTACTATTCTCTGATGTCTACATCTGTGTAGCGCTGCTATTGGTCTATAATCTTCTATCGATGATACTGAAGAAGCTATGCTTGCCGTTTAAAAACTTATGTGTTTCCCGATGCTTGTATCGGAGTCCGCTGAAATTTTCATTCTCGCGAATGCGGGAATCTAAATAAGAGAATTTCAAAAAATTCTTTTATTTATGTACAATACGCAAGTAAACAACTTTTTTAAGTCTTCATGATCAAGCTATTTTTTTGGACTTCCATTATTCTATTACTTATCGTCGTGCCAAGCAGCGCGCAGACACAGCTATCTACAGCTAATACTGATAAAGAACCGAAGATCGGTCTTGCACTAAGCGGAGGAGCTGCTAAGGGATTTGCGCATGTAGGGGTGATAAAATATATGCAGGAGGTCGGTATCCCAGTAGATTATATCACAGGGACAAGTATGGGTAGTATTGTCGGTGGCCTGCTAGCGATGGGCTATGAGTCTGATGATATGGTCAAGATCGCAGAACATCTTAACTGGGATGATATATTAAGCAATCGGAGTAACCTGGACAGGATAGCTCCACTCGAAAAATTTTATCATGATAAATTCCCTATCCTATTTACACTAGAGGATAAAGAGTTATTGTTGCCTAGTGGAATTATAAGCGGGCAGTCATTGGATATGACTTTGTCACGAGTATTTTTTCCGACGATAGCTATCAATAATTTTGATGATCTGGTTATTCCTTTTCGATGTATGGCAGTCGATATAAGCACAGGCGAGATACTGACACTTGGCTCCGGCTATCTTGGTCAGGCTATTAGAGCAAGTATGGCTATCCCTCTTATGTTTAGTCCAGTGGAGATAGATGGTAGGCTATTGGTAGACGGAGGACTTATCAGGAATTTTCCAGTAGAGGATAATATTAAGATGGGTGCAAATTTTATTATCGGAGTTTATGTAGGTAGCGAGAAGGAAGCCAAAGAAGAACTTAAATCATCTTTTGATATACTGGCACAGTCCACGCAGATGATGGGTATCATCGATTCTGACCGACAGATGGAGCTATGTGATATTTTGATAAAACCTGATATCAAGGAATTTGGATCTTTGGATTTTGATAACTATGCAGCCTTGATACAAAGAGGCTACGAAGCAGCAAGTAGTCATAAGGAAGAGTTCTTAGCGCTGAAGGAAAGACTGGGCAATAGAGCTAAGGCTGGTATCAAGGAAAAAATAGAAACGCCTTCTAAGATGTATGTCAATAAAGTAACTGCACCTAAGACTGAATCTCCGCTAAGTGATATACTTGTCAATAGATGTGGCCTGGGTCAGCGTAGTTATCTAGCATTGGATGATGTAGATGAAGGCTTGGCAAGAATATATGGTACTAAGAATTTTGAGAACCTAAGCTATACTTTTCGCCAAGACGAAAACAATGAGACTAATCTAGAAATAAATGCAGACCCGGTGAGAAAAATAGAGCTCGGGGCTACGTTTAATCGCTTCGGATCTACTAACTCTGCGATTGTTTTGTATAGTATTTTTAGAAATAAATTTGGAGAACCATCGCGATTATCATTGTTGACCCGTTTATCTGATAATCCTGGGTTTAAGGGAGATTACTTTATCCGACTAGGTCATCATCGTAGAGTATTTTTTAGAACATATACTACTGCGGAGCGTTTCGCATTACCCTTGTATTTAGATGGTGAATTGAGGCGATTGTACAAATCCATTAACTATGACATAGGTATTAATCTGGGTTATGAGACTGATAACTCATTTAGGATAGAAGGAGGAATAAAATATAGTACTCGAGATCTTGATCCTGTAGTTCTGCAGTCTATAGATTTTCTAGATTATACGCAAAAGCAGCTAAGCCTTAACATCATTGCTACTTACAATAGCTTGAACAGAGTAGCATACCCTACGAAGGGAATAAGTGCAGAGTTAAGGATCAACAACAACTTTACCAGATCCGTAGAGGAAGAGTATACTAACCAAACGGCTAGAGAGAGCTTGTCTGTAAAAGAAGACAGACAAACGTTGTCGGTGTATGGCAGCATTCAAAAAGTATATGCACTAGATGAAAATATCACAGCGATAAGCAGTGGGTACAGTTTTATAAGATTTGGATCTAGTCTACTTGATAATCTATCTGTAGGGGGGACTGAGCAAAGTAGAATATATAACGTACCCTTCATAGGCTATGGGGAGGGTGAGCTATTTTTCAAAAATGCTTTGATTCTTCGCCAAGAGTTTAGAATCAATCCAAGGAAAAATATATTTCTATCTGCGATCGCTAATATCGCAGCAGGGAACGAGGCATTCGGCTCACTCGTAAATAATGGGGGAATTAGCTTTGCCACAGTGAGTGTAGGCGTGAACGTAGGTATTTACACCCCTATAGGGCCTATAGATCTCAATATAGGTCTTAGCTCGGTCGAATCGTCAAATTTTATTCTTGGGACAGGGTATAGATTTATATTTTAAGATTTCCGTAACATACATATAGGAATTTTTATAATAGGATTATTAACTTTGCGCAAAATTAGAATCAATAATTAAATCAATTCCAATAATGAAAAATTTATTAACAGTATTATTTGCCGTTTTGGCAATTTCTTTAGTGAATACCACTGAAGCGCAGATCATGACTCCATCAGCAAGTCCTTTTTCTAAGGTAGAGCAGAAGGTAGGTCTTACAGATGTACATATAGAGTACTCAAGACCAAGCATGAAAGGAAGAACAATATTCGGAAACCTAGTACCATACGGCAAGAGATGGAGAACTGGAGCTAATCAAGCTACAAAAATTACCTTCTCAAAAGATGTGATGGTAGGTGGTAAGGATCTTAAAGCAGGGTCTTATGCATTATTTACTACGCCCACTGCAGCTAAGTGGGATATACATTTCTTCGAGCATACTACTAGTAATGCTGGCGGATACAGTGAAGCTACGCCTGCACTCACAGTAAGTACGACACCTGAGAAAACAGGTATGAATGTAGAATCATTCCTTATAAACATTGATAACTTAAGGGATGAGTCTGCAACACTATCTATCATTTGGGCTAATACAAGAGCATCAGTAGATATAGCGGTACACACAGAGAAAGAAGCAATGGCTTCTATCGAGAAAACGTTAGCTGGTCCAACATCAGGTGATTACTACAATGCTGGCCAATATCTTTCTAGCAAAGGAAAAGATCTTGACAAAGCATTAATGTACATTCAGAAAGCTACTAAAGGAGATTCTCCAAAATTCTGGCAAGTAAAGAATGAAGCTGAAGTATTAGCTAAATTAGGAAGACATGCAGATGCTATAAAAACTGCAAAGCAATCTTTAGCTTTAGCTACGGAAGCGGGTAACGGTGATTATATTAAAATGAACAAAGATAATATTGCCAAGTGGGCAAAGATGTAAGCCTTATTTTATATAAGGAACTACTAATACGTTAGAAATATAAAAGGAAGCCTGCTCGTTTGAGCGGGCTTTTTTATTAATGATGGGAGGAAGTTGATATTAGGGCTTATGCCGATCTAAGTTTTTAATTTTAGACTATTAAAATATAAGCATGAATAAATTCGGAATAGCAATACACGGTGGAGCAGGAACAATACTAAAGTCGAGTATGACTGCAGAAAAAGAAGCAAAATATAAATCTGCCCTACAAGCAGCACTAGAGCTAGGCTACAAATGCTTAGAAGATGGTGGAAGTTCTGTAGAGGCCGTTCGCTTAGCAGGTATGTCATTAGAAGATTCTCCACTATTTAATGCTGGGAAAGGATCAGTGTTTACAGCAACAGGTACGCATGAGATGGATGCTTCGATCATGGAAGGTAAAAATAGAGAAGCAGGAGCAGTGTCCGCAATTAGTGGGGTCAAGAATCCGATAGATGCTGCCTACAAAGTAATGATGCACTCTGATCATGTCTTCCTTACTGGAGAAGGCGCAGAGGAGTTCTGCAAATTAAATGATTGCACTTTTGAAACTGAATCTTACTTCCATGATGATTTTAGATATCAGCAGTGGAAAGACTTGCAAGGAACCGATAAATTCCAGTTAGATCATGCTAAGGTCGTCGATGAAAAGTTTGGAACTATAGGTGCTGTGGCATTAGACATTCATGGTGATATTGCAGCAGTAACTTCTACTGGAGGGATGACCAATAAAAAATTTGGAAGAGTCGGAGATAGCCCGATCATAGGCTCTGGGGTATATGCTAATAATCTTACGTGCGCAGTATCGTGTACGGGTAGTGGAGAGTACTTCATAAGATCAGTGACCGCATACGATGTATCCTGTCTGATGGAGCACAAAGGGTTATCCCTTGACGAAGCGAGTAGAGAGGTTGTCCATAAGAGATTACTGGAGATAAATGGAGATGGAGGCTTAATTGCTATCGATAAAAAAGGGAATATTTCGATGCCATTCAATACAGAAGGAATGTACAGAGCCATGAAAAGATCATCTGGCGAAATGGAAGTATCCATCTATAAGGATTAGTGTCACCTAGCCCTTGATTTTCAAATTTCATTATATTTCCAAAGCGGTAACCTTCCTGGTATTTATATTAAACTGGTCCCCTTCACTTAATATATGGGTCAGTAAATTAACCATCGTCATCGGTGTACCTTTCTCTAGAATAGCGGCATTGTTATGAACTAAATGTTGGCCATCAAAAAGAATTACCATACCTGACCCAATAACCGTACAGTCCTCTCCATCCTCAATAATAATGCCCGTATCTTCTGCGAGTCCGATACCTATCAAATCAGGAAAGTGAGCAACTGCCTCCGCTACTCTACCAAACCTACCTCTGCCAATAAAGTGCGTATCAAATATGAGTTGAGACATAAAACTGAGGCCTTCTCCAAGTAAGACTGAACCTGCTAACAGTGACTCCGCAACGCTGCCACCACAGATCATCTCTTTAGACATGGCCATTGCTCCTGCACTTGTACCTGCAATCACGATTCGTTCTTTCATGAGTCGTTCTTTCATGACTACATGGATATTCGTGTCTTTTATAAATTCTGATATCTTGGATTGATCCCCTCCTGAAAACATAATACAATCCGCCCATCTTATTAGCTCTAAGCTCTCTATAGAATTAGCCTGATCTCTTGTGCGTATATCTAGCACCTTAAGATTTTTACAACCTAATTTCCTAAAAGCGCTTAGGTAATTATCAGTAACTTTTACGGGGATACCTGAAGCGGTAGGAATAATGACGATCTTAGCGTCAACACCTCCACTCTCAATAACTATTCTACTTAGGATACCTTCTTTTACAAAGTCTAATGTATGTCTCTCGTCCTCGTTAGTACCTTTATCTTCATTCCCTCCTATAGGGATTAATATGCCTTTATATTTCATGTAGTCTCTTATAATTTGATTATACTTAGAAAGAAACTTCTCGGTATAAAATTAGCTGAGTCGATGAAGCTAAACTGTCGTCCCAATCTCACTTTCTAGTAATAATCTATTGGCTGCAATATTACCTTTTAATCCTAACGATAATAGGATAATTGATTTCAAATCTTATATTTAATTGTAAGGAGAATTCTCTTCATTACTCTAAACTATCGGCAGCATATGAAAATCAGAGAGATCAAAGCAATGAACGGACCTAATTATTGGTCTATTAGAAGGCACAAGCTAATCGTAATGGTTCTTGATCTTGAAGAGTTAGAGGAAAAACCTACTAATAAGATTGATGGATTCTTAGAACGATTGCGCGCTATGTTTCCAGATATGTATTCACATAGATGTTCAGTGGGTACACCTGGCGGTTTCTTTCAGCGGGTAGAAGAAGGGACTTGGATGGGGCATGTCATTGAGCATATTGCTTTAGAGATCCAGACGTTGGCGGGCATGGATACAGGTTTCGGTAGGACTAGAGGATATGGAGAAGAGGGTGTCTACAATGTGGTCTTCAACTATATGGAAAGAGCAGCAGGAATATATGCAGCCAAAGCATCTGTAAGAATAGCAGAAGCACTGATAAGCAATACCCCCTATGATCTCGAAGAAGATCTGCAAGCTATGAGAGAACGCCGAGAAGAAGGTCGATTAGGACCAAGCACAGGCTCCATTATTGATGAGGCAGTAAAGAGGGGTTTGCCATGGATAAGATTAAATAAATACTCACTTTGCCAGATCGGTTATGGCGCAAGCCAAAAAAGAATACAAGCGACGGTAACCAGTGAGACTAGCAGTATCGGCGTTGAGATTGCCTGTGACAAAGAAGATACGAAGCACCTACTGGAGCAAGCCGAAGTACCTGTCCCTAAGGGCGAGATCATAAAAACAGAGAGAGGATTGGAGGATGCTGTAGATTATATAAAATACCCGATAGTAATCAAACCCATAAATGGCAATCATGGCAGAGGCATCACGATAAATATAAAAAACTGGGATGATGCGGTCAAGGCAATGCATGAAGCGAAGAAAATATCTAATTCTGTCATTGTAGAAAAATATATAACTGGTGATGATTATCGCCTATTAGTGATCAATTATAAACTAGTAGCTGCAGCATTGAGGACTCCTGCTCATGTGATAGGTGATGGCATACAAACCATACAACAACTGATTGATGTGGTCAACTCAGACCCAAGAAGAGGCTATGGCCATGAGAAAGTGCTGACCCAGATAAAAGTGGATGATATGACACTTGATCTGATAAAGGCAAAAGATTATACACTAGAAACTGTGTTGCCCAAGGGGGAAGAAATGCGTCTTAAAGAAACAGCTAATCTAAGTACAGGTGGGACCGCTAAGGACGTAACCGACAGTGTACACCCTGATAATATTTTTATGGCAGAACGGATTGCTAAAATTATTGGATTGGACATATGTGGTATAGATATTATGACCAATGATATGAGTATCCCGATCGAGGATGTTGGAGGAGCTGTACTAGAAGTAAATGCAGGGCCTGGATTCAGAATGCACCTAGCACCTACTGAAGGTCAACCTAGAAATGTAGCTGCTAATGTAATGGATATGCTGTTCCCAGAAGGTTCTAATGGGAAAATACCTATTGTAGCAGTAACTGGAACAAATGGTAAAACGACCACTACAAGACTTATAGCTCACATGGTAAAAATGCTAGGTTATAAAGTTGGATTTACAACATCTGATGGCGTTTATATACAGAATAAACTCATGATGAAGGGCGATTGTACTGGCCCTGTAAGTTCAGAGTTCGTGCTCAAAGATCCTACTGTTGATTTTGCTGTGTTAGAAACAGCGAGAGGTGGATTATTAAGAGCCGGTCTTGGTTTTCACTTCTGTGATATCGGTATCGTTACTAATATAGCCGCTGATCATTTAGGTTTAAAAGGGATACACACGGTGGAGCAGCTTGCGAGAGTAAAGGCAGTTATACCTGAGAGTGTCTTGCCAGATGGCCATGCGATACTTAATGCAGACGATGATCTGGTCTATAATATGAAAGAAGGTTTAAAATGTAACATTGCCTTATTCTCAATGGATGAGAATAATCCTAGGATCATAGAACATTGCAAGCAAGGTGGCCTATCCGCTATCTATGAAAATGACTACCTCACGATCTGTAAGGGAGATCTAAAAATGCAAGTTATTAAAGTGGTAAATGTACCGCTTACCTTCGGTGGTAAAGCAGCTTTTATGATTCAGAACTGCCTCCCCGCTGTACTAACTGGCTATTTGCGAGGCTTTAGGTTGGATGATATCAAACTTGCCTTGGAGACTTTCATGCCTTCCGCTACACAGACACCGGGTAGATTAAATCTGTTTGAGTTTAACAACTTTAATGTTCTGGTAGATTACGCTCATAACGCTGCAGGAATGAGGGCTATATCCCAGTTTATAGAAAAGCTCGAGGGTGCACCAAAGATTGGAATCATCGCAGGTATAGGCGATCGACGGAAAGAGGACAATGAAGAGATGGGCAAGATCGCTGCTGAAATGTTTGACGAGATAATCATAAGGCAGGATAAGAATCTGAGAGGAAAATCAGAATCAGAGCTAATAGAAATGCTGCAAGCAGGTATAAGATCTCACGATCCTAAAATGAAGGTTACCGTTATTCCATCAGAGAAAGAAGCGGTCTCCCATGCATTAGAAAATGCCCAAGACGGATGTTTGATCACCATGCTAAGTGACGTAGTGCCAGATGCATTATCTATGGTTATGAAGTTTAAAGAGGAAGAAGCTCAAAGAAGTTATAAGGTAACGAATGATAATATTCCGAATATGGGTTGACCAGTTTGAAGTAGAAGATGGTAGTAAACTAACGACACAAATAGAATCATAAAAAGCCAGCACATCTAGTTGGCTTTTTATGATTTGATATTCTAGCTAATTTCAAAGCATTAATAAATTACTTATTAAGTGTTTAGAATAGTTAATGATAAATTCGAAACCCATATCATAAAAATAGAAATCGTTTGAGAAGAGGCACCTCCCATATTTAGTATTATAATGAAACACCGAGATATTGCTAAACAAATCATTCGATTAAAAGATGCGGACCTAGAACTGCGTAATAAGCTTATCCATAATAGCCAACTTGGAAGTGGATATAATCAAGAAATGGAGGAATTGCATATAAACAACGCTATCATTCTAAATAAAATAATAGACGAGATTGGCTACCCCTCAAATGATAAAGTAGGCAGAGAAGCCAGTGAAGCTGCATGGTTAGTAATACAACATTCGATAGGACGACCAGATTTTATGAAGAAGTGTGTTAAGCTATTAGAACAAGTAGTAAACGAAGGAAACGGGAACCCAATTAACTTAGCTTACTTGAGTGACCGAATAGCAGTATTTGAGTGCAAACCACAATTGTATGGAACTCAATTTGATTGGGATGGAAACGGAGAAATGAGTCCGCAACCATTTGACAACTTAGTAAAGGTTAATGAACGGAGAATGTCAATCGGACTTAATACGCTTGGTGAACAGACTCAGGTAGTGAGAGATAGAGTCGAGAGTGAAAATGAATCACCTCCGAATGACCTTAAAAAAAGGAAACTGGAAATAGAGAATTGGAAAAGGAAGATTGGTTGGATAAAGTAAAGATAACACCGAATAATTTTTAACTCAGTTCGTTTGATTTGTTTTGTAAACTATAGAATGGAAGATCTTTTAATTTTTGACTTTAAAGCCGACACATCTAAGCTCGATATTCCATCTACGCTCAATAATCCATTTGGAATAATAATCCCAGAGATAGCAAGAATAGCGGCTGAGGAATTCCAAATATTTGTAGCATTAGAATCTCTTCATTGGAAGTATGATTTTCGCACGAGACAAGGAAAGATGTTTGGAGTCCTAGTAGTGCAAAGAGAAGACAAGACCTATGGTTACTTAGGAACCGTATCTGGTAAACTGCCCGGTAATGAAGACTATGATAAATTCGTTCCTTCCATTTTTGATGAAACTATGGATGATAATTATTTTGGAAGAGGGATGACAGAACTCACTGAGATCGGGAGTCAAATACAAAAGTCTAATAACTCATTGGAGATCAAAGCTTTAAAAAGTCAGCGATCTGAAAGATCTAAAGGATTACAGAAGTGGCTTTTTGAGAATTATAATTTTTTAAACCTATCAGGTGAACTCAAGAATCTGCTAGATATATTTGAGGAATCATCTCATGGGTATCCACCTGCGGCTGCGGGCGAGTGCGCTGCGCCGAAGTTATTACAGTATGCAATTGCTCACCACCTTAAGCCAGTCGCTTTGGCCGAGTTTTGGTGGGGTAATTCTATTAAGAATAATGATAGAGAGCATAAAGTTTTCTATTCTGCTTGTAAGGAAAAATGTCGACCTATTTTAGAATATATTTTGGAAGACTCAGAGTTGTATAACAATCGCGCGTATGGCGCAGAAGTGGATGCTTAGAGCAGTTAATCAGTTAATGATGAGGAGTCCTAAACAATTCCATGAGACTATACTAAAATGAAAACTAAGTCAAGAATAGAATCCATATTAAACGCTAGCAGTCTTGACTATTCTATAACTGGTATGCAACGTTTTAGTTTGTCAGAACTAGATCTAGTAACTGATTTGGAGTTTCAACTTCCAACTAAATTAAGGTTGGGTCATTTAGTAGAAAAAATTGTTTCTGAACTGATCAAGTCGGCTAGCAACTACGATGTACTCTATGAGAATGTGCAACTAAATGAGGATAAGAGAACCATAGGTGAGATTGATTTTATCATTCAAAATAAGAACACAAAACAGGTAATTCATTTGGAGTTAGCCTATAAGTTTTACCTATTTGACCCAAGTATTTCTTCGGCCCCGCTGAATAACTGGATTGGTCCGAATAGGAATGATTCTTTGAAAGAGAAAATAGAAAAACTAAATAGAAAACAATTTCCATTACTGTATCATAACATCGCGAGATCAAAGTTCAAAGAAATAGAAATCACAGAAGTTACCCAAGCTTTATGTTTTTTGGTTTCATTATTTGTTCCTTTTGAGTACAAAGCAGATTTTAGTCCCATTTATAAGAATGCTATAAAAGGGTACTATATAAATTTTGAAACCTTTGTTAGGCTTAATAACCCTGAGAAAACTTATTACTTTCCTCCAAAAAAGAAATGGGGAATGGATCCATCTGAAAATGAAATTTGGACGGACTTTAGTGGCATAAAAGAGCAGGTAGAAATCAGCATGAAAGAAGAACAAGCACCACTATGTTGGCAAAAACATAGGGACTCTTATTCAGCTTTTTTTATTGTTTGGTGGCAGTATTAGACTAATGATTAAATCGCTTTCTCCTTGAAAAAAGGCTGCAGAATATTACTTAGAATAATCACTCCCAATACTCCTATCAAGTTCAACCAAAGGAATCCAATCACATCAATATAGAAGATGTACATAACCATTATCTCTGTAATAAATGCAGCAATAAACACTGCATTTCCTTTTACACGCTTAAAGTAAAACGCAACTAAGAAGATACCTAAGATGGTTCCATAAAAAACAGAACCAACGATGTTTACGAACTGAATAAGGTTTTCGAATAAAGTGCCGACGGAAGCGAATAGAATCGCGACTAAACCCCAAAACAAAGTCAGTAATTTAGAAGCATTTACATAGTGCTTATCACTACCTGCATTTTTAAATATTCGCTTGTAGATATCTACTGTACTTGTAGAGGCTAGCGCATTTAGCTCAGAGGCAGTAGATGACATAGCAGCAAAAAATATCATCGCGAATAAAAATCCAACTAAACCTTTAGGTAAATAGTTAAGGATGTAGTTGATAAAGATATAGTCTTTGTCATTGGTCTCTATATTGTCGTCATAGCTAGCTATCAGAGATCTGTAATCTTGACGAATTGATTTCTCTTCTGCTAAGGTAGTTGTGAGTTGTCCTTTGATGAATGATTTCTGTTGATCATCATTTGCTTTGTATGCCGTTACATAGTTTTCTTGTAGTTGTTTTTTTGTGTTGAAGTTAGTGTTGAACTGGGTTTCTAGTTGAGCGGCTTGGGCGGATACATTAGAGCCCGCTATCTCGGTAGCCACCGCTTCATTAAAGAATATCGGTGCTTTATTAAATTGGAAGAAAATAAAAACCATAACCCCCAATAACAAAATAAAAAACTGTAAGGGCACTTTGAATAGGCCATTAAACAAAAGGCCCAATCGACTCTCCTTGATCGACTTGCCAGAGATGTAACGTTGCACCTGACTCTGGTCCGTACCGAAGTAAGAGAGGAATAAAAATGGAGCGGCGATCATACAAGTCCAAATGTTATATCTATCCTTCCAGTTAAAATTGGTGTCTATGATATCTAGCTTTTCACTAGCGCCAGCGACAGCTAGTAATTCTGTGAAGGAGTAGTTATCTGGCAATTGATTTAATAAGATAAAGAAGATGATGAACAACCCTAAGAAGATCACCACCATCTGATGCTTATGGGTTACGTGTACCGCTTTAGTTCCACCAGAGACCGTATAGCAGATCGCTATTAGCCCGATGAATATTGCAGTATAGTCAAGATCCCAGCCTAAGACGGATGAGAGGATAATAGCTGGCGCATAGATGGTTATACCTGTAGCTAAACCCCGCTGCACTAAGAATAATATACTGGTCAGCGTACGCGTCTTAAAGTCAAATCGATTCTCTAAGAACTCATAAGCAGTATAAACTTTGAGCTTGTAGAATAGGGGAATAAAAGTGATGCAGATGATGATCATCGCAATCGGCAAAGAAAGATAGAATTGTATAAATCCCATCCCATCGTTATACGCTTGACCTGGTGTGGATAGAAAGGTAATCGCACTAGCCTGGGTAGCCATGACAGATAGACCTACCGTCCACCACTTAGCTTCGTTGTCACCTAGCAGATAACTTTCTATATTCTGATGGCCTCTTGTTTTCCATATCCCATAGCCTACGATCAAGACCATGGTACCGATCATTATGATCCAATCAATACTCCCCATTAGTTGTTCTTAGTTAAATTTTGAAAAGTAAAATACCATCCATAGGCAAAACAAAATATTACTTATGACCACTGCTATGTACCATACGTTCCATGTCTTGAATACTGGAGGGTCTTCTACTAGTGTCCCTTTTTTATTGGAGTCGCTCATAATTATTACGGTTTGGTTTCTTTGCTGAGTGACAGTAGATTAGCAAAGAGTCTGTACGCTCCCGGCACACCAGCAGGCAGCTCTCTAAACCACGATAAACCCGTATAGACAAAATACCCATTTCCATATTCTGTTATCAACAGAGAACCATCTCTAGGCTCTTCGCCAGGGTCATTGGCTGATAGCAGCGCTGAGTATTTTTCATCCCACTCATCAGGGAAATATAGTCCCCGCTCCTGTACCCAATTGTCAAAATCTTTTGTCGTGATCTTATTAGGATGGTTGAGGGCTACGTGGTCGGGCAAGAGTATTCTTACCTCTGCTTCTTCTTTGGAGACTCTGCCACGACCTAAGGTCATAGGGTAGGGGCCGATGTCTTTTAGATTGAGCCCTCGGGTGGTATTGTACTGGATGATAAGGGTTCCTCCTCTCTCGACATATTCTAGCAGATACTTATGTTTGAATTTGAGATCATCCTCTACGTTATAAGCCCTGATTCCTACTACACAGGCATCATAGTTCATGAGCTGAGCAACATTGATCTGGTCGACCGGTATAAGGTCTACATTGTAACCTATCTGTCTCAGCGACTCGGGTACTTTGTCTCCAGCGCCCATGATGTAAGCGATGTTTTCTCCTTCTTTTTTGATGTCTAGTTTGACGACTTTCACAGAGGCATCCATTGCTATAGTTTGCAGCGGTACATGTTCGTAATCTATTTTGACGATCTTTTCTGAGTAACCCTGATCTCCGATCTTTACTAGAGGAACTATGAAATTTTCTTCCTGCCCTGCTGAAGGATATAGTTGAAAAGCAAAACTGGACTCCTCCCCTTTATTTTCCATCTCAACTGGATAATTTGCTGGCTCTACTTTCCATGTGTTAGGCAAGCATAGCTCTACCGTTCCTTTGATATTATCTTGATATGCTTTTACGGATATGTTGATCGTCTGTGGTTCATCATCTGCAAATATGTAGATCTCATTTTCTATACTGGCCGAGACTGGAGATACTATTTCAAAAGGCTGATACACTTCGCCTCGTACTCTATCAGTCTTTTTAAAGATCAGTTTCCTATCTAAAGTAATGTCTACTCCTTCAATATTAAGATCAAAAGAAACATTTATTGGATTGCCTATTTCTGGAATACCACGTTTCGTCTGATCTTCTACATTGTACATTCCTAATGTCCCTTTCTGAGCTAGCCAGTAAGGGCTGGTTGATTGCATAGTTGATGGTATCTTGTAGTCCATGAATATCTTTTGGCTAGTATTATTCTCAAGCTGCTTATTCATGGTGGTATCAGATCCTGTCGGGGTGATGGCTATTCTTTTCAGAATTACATTAGCATCAGATCGATTGATGTACTCAGTTGCTATTTCGATATTTTCACCAGCGACAGCACTTTCTGTATTTGCAACAGCTTCTAGGAAGAGGCCAGTAGAAGCGCTTATTATTTTTTCTATTTCTTCTAGTTTAATAGACTTCCACTTTGGGTCGTCTATTTTCATGATCATTTCATACACTTTCATTAGCTTAGGAATACTTGCACTAGGATCTTCATTATCAAAATTTTTGTCGATATCTGAGATCAGTTTGCCAATGGGCGCACCTCCCTTTACTCTGCTCCAAGTGGTATTTACACCTCCGAATAAGTCTGCTTTATCCTCAGGTAGATCTCCTTTGATCAGTTCTAGATATTCTAGTTCAGAACCTCTCGTACCTGACGACCCGAATCCTTGACACTTGTGCATACTACGACTCGCAGCAGCTATTTCGCTATTTGATTTGCCGAGCATAGGGTAGTAGACACCAGCATCGACACTTAGCATTCTTGATTTATCTGCTTTCTCAAATTTTTCTCTACTTCCATAAAACCACCATGAGGTATTCATAAAAAGTCTTTTGGCCTGCCATGGCTTGTGATGTTTAAGCTGACTCGAGTATACGCTCGCATCATTGGTCATGTCGAAGGCTTCCACAGATAACATAGCAGAGCTAGTATGATGCCCATGCGTACGACCTGGCGTTCTATGGTCAAATCTGTTGACAATAATATCTGGCTGGTATTTTCTGATCGCCCACACTACATCGGATAGTACTTCTTCCTTATTCCAGATAGCAAGTGTCTCATCAGGATGTTTAGAGTAACCAAAGTCATTAGCTCTAGAGAAGGTTTGATTACCACCATCAACTCTGCGCGCTGCTAATAATTCTTGGGTTCTTAATAATCCTAGTAGTTCTTTGAGTTCAGTACCGATCATATTTTGACCGCCATCTCCTCTGGTAAGAGATAGATAAGTGGTATGCGCTTTTACATCATTGGCGAAGTAGGATATGAGTCTTGTATTCTCATCATCAGGGTGTGCAGCAACATAAAGTACCGAGCCTAAGAAATTAAGTTTCTTGATCGCAGCATGTATCTCTGCAGAAGAATACCGTTTAGGAGCTTGCGAAAACCCGATCAAAGGGATCAGTATAAACCCTAGTATTACTCTTATTGTCACTTTTTTACGCATTGCTTTTTATTAAATTTATTATTTTTGTTATCTATTACCCCTTGTTAATGATGGTATTATACATATGGGATTTAAATTTATTTAAATTTTGTGGCTTTTTTGCCTAGAATCTGTCCTAAAAATAGATATTTAAGCATCCCGTGATACTCTTTAACAAATTAATAACCACCTAATTTAATTCGAAATGCTAATTTTTTACGTAGGACTAGGGATGATCTTTGCGAGTTCTCTAATAGTTATCAGTAATAAGTTTACTGAAAAGAAATAGTAGCTGATTGGCTTTAAAAGTTAGTCTAGCCTTCTACTTGAGGCATTTGACAATCCTCTTCTGCTTTTTTACCACATAAAGAACAATCTCCAAATTTATCCTTTACCATAGGGTTATTAGTCGCGCACGTCCCTCTGAATTCGTTGCCTGTCATTATGTGTCTGATATTCATCAGTACGAAGGAGATTCCGAATACTCCGAATATAATTAAGAACATGTACAAGAATGTAGACATATGAGAATAGTTTATATTTAACCTATTAACAAATGTAGGGTAAATAAAGTTTGATTTGGATAAAAGACTAGTAGCATTTAAGCGATTATTGGACATCATGGATGAGCTTCGAGAGCAGTGCCCATGGGACAAAAAACAAACCAATGAATCCCTCAGAAATCTTACGATAGAAGAAACGTACGAGCTAGCAGACGCTATTCTCAATGATGATCCTCAAGAGATCAAAGAGGAGTTAGGGGACTTAATGCTGCACTTAGTATTCTACGCTAAGATCGCGGATGAGAAAAAGCAGTTTGATATCACTGATGCGCTCAACTCCGTATGCGAGAAGCTCATACACAGGCATCCTCATATCTACGGTGATGTGGAAGTGAATGGCGAAGAAGATGTCAAGAAGAACTGGGAGCAACTCAAGATGGCAGAAGGTAAGAAGTCCGTCCTGGAAGGAGTCCCCAATTCACTACCCGCGATGGTAAAGGCATACCGTATGCAAGATAAGACCAAGCAAGTAGGGTTTGAGTGGGAGAATAGAGAGCAAGTGTGGGAGAAGGTGGAGGAAGAGCTGCAGGAGTTTCATCAAGAAGTAGAGACAGGTACGAGTCCAGAAAATATCGAATTAGAATTTGGAGACGTGTTATTTTCATTGATCAATTATGCTCGATTCATTGGCGTCGACCCTGAGACCGCACTTGAGAAGGTCAATCGGAAATTTAAGGCAAGGTTTGAGTATATCGAGGCTAATGCTCCTAAAGAACTTAATGATATGACCCTAGAGGAGATGGATGTGCTTTGGAATGAGGCTAAGGTGAAACTTTGAATAAGCTTATAAAATCGCATCGTATTCTTTGTTTGATAGATAATATTCAAGAGCTGCTGAGTCCCCACCAATTCCCAATTTGTCGTCTCTCGAAGAGGGACATGAATCAAATAAACAAGGAGAGTTTCGAATTGGTAGGATGATTTAGAATCAATCTCAAAGGCAAAAATCACAAGATCGATGCAAACACAATTTGTAGCTAAAAACATAATTTGAAGCTAAGCTTCTGAATGGCAGGGATGCCATCTGAAGCGTAGATATTGTGGTCTCCACGAGGTATTATAAAGTCAATTTCATACTAATGATCGCATCGGTCTCTTAGAATGATAGCCTGCTACATGCCGAGATAATTTCAAGAAATTTAATATTCGATTGGTAGTGCAAGTAGATGTTATCGTCTTGAATAAAGGTTGCAGTAACATTAATGCAGTGCAGATTATGGGCTTAGATACTTAAAATACTGTTATTCAGGTATTTATGAGAGTGAAGTTTGGACTAAATTAAGAATTAGGAGATATTGGTATATCTCCGCAAATAAAAGTATTTTTGCACTCGCTAAATCCGAATTTAGATAATCTTATTTGGTAAAAACATAAACATGGGACAATACATAACAAAAGAAGAGAAAGAGAAAATTTTTGAAGAGTACGGTGGTAACAAGACTAATTCCGGCTCGACTGAAGCGCAAATAGCGCTTTTCACACAAAAGATCGCAGGTCTTTCTGAGCACTTAAAGCTTAACAAAAAAGATCACTCCTGTCGTAGAACATTACTTACATTGGTAGGTAAGAGAAAGCGACACCTACAATATCTCAGTCAGAAAGATATTACTAAGTACAGAGAGCTTATAGAGAAGTTAGGCCTCAGAAAGTAATAAGGAATATTACATATGCATTCGTTATAGATTTTAATGGATGTCGATATATATCACTAACCGATTGCTTCGGGACAAGGGAGCAATTTTATTAACTAGAAAAACATAATTAACTATGGGTGTACAAATACCTACTACTACTTCATTTAACCTACCTGATGGTACGGAAGTAGTCCTGGAAACGGGCAAGCTAGCAGCACAAGCACATGGGTCATGTGTAATCAAGATCGGAAAAACGATGCTCTTCGCATCTGTGGTTTCTAAATTCGAAATGAGAGAAGGCCAAAGCTTCTTCCCACTTTCAGTAGACTACCAAGAAAAATTTGCTTCCGTAGGTAGAATCCCAGGTAACTTCTTCAGAAGAGAGACGAGATTATCTGATTATGAGATATTGACTTCGAGATTAGTAGATAGAGCGATCAGACCATTGTTTCCTGATGGTTATATGTTTGATACACAAGTTATCATTAACCTTATCTCTTCAGATGGAGAGACTTTACCGGATGCATATGTAGCACTCGCTGCTTCTACTGCCTTGAGTGTATCTGATATTCCTTTCGCAGGACCGATATCAGAAGCAAGAGTAGCTAAGATCAATGGCGAGTATGTAGTTAATCCTACTCAGGAAGCATTGAAAGAAGCAACACTGCAAATCATTGTGGCTGCATCTATAGATAACGTGATGATGGTAGAGGGAGAATCTAAAGAATGTCAAGAAGCAGAGCTCATAGAAGCGATCAAAGTAGGACACGAGGCTATCAAGGTACAGTGTCAAGCGCAGTTGGAGTTAGCCAAGTTAGTAGGAGATAAAGCATTGATAAAGAGAGAGGTAGATATACCTGGACTAGATGAAGAGTTGAAAGCTAAAGTTAAAGCATTCGCAAAAGATAAATTGTACGCAGTTTGCAAAGGAGGACTACAGAAGCTTATTCGAAAAGAGAAATTCGGAGAGATAAAGGATGAGATGAAAGAAAGCTTCACAGAAAGTGAAGGAGAAGAGTGGATGGCTGAGAATTGGGATGATGTCAAGGAGTGCTTTAATAAAGTAAAAAAAGAGTCTATCAGAGAAATGGTCCTAGCAGATGGTGTGAGATTGGATGGTAGAAAACCAGAGGATATCAGAAACATATGGACAGAGGTAGATTACCTACCAGCAGCTCACGGATCTGCAATATTCACAAGAGGAGAGACACAGGCTCTTACTTCGCTGACTATCGGTACTAAGAAGGATAATCAGATGATAGATAATGCGATGGAGAATTACTTCAGTAATTTCATTTTGCACTATAACTTCCCTGCATTTTCTGTAGGAGAGACCAAGCCGATGAGAGGTCCAGGAAGAAGAGAGGTAGGGCACGCTAATCTAGCAGGAAGATCACTTAAGCAAGTGATGCCTGAGGATACTCCATATACACTAAGAATAGTATCAGATATATTGGAATCTAATGGTTCGTCTTCTATGGCAACCGTATGTGCAGGATCTCTTGC
>ENA-ORXT01001236-ORXT01001236.1-marine-metagenome-genome-assembly--contig:-NODE-1236-length-35348-cov-5.723966_pt1 | contig 35348 bp, 34 predicted proteins | sample MGYA00237868_ERZ511482 | MGnify/ENA metagenome assembly ERZ511482 | reverse complement strand
GGTAGGGTCGATCCGGTTCAATCCCAGAGGAAGAAATCCCGCCCGGAATCCTCGACACCCCCCACGAACCAAGCGCCATTCTCCCTAGCGGTTATTCACCACGTAGGTGCCCGGAATGCTATCGTGCCAACCTCGAGCTTCCGCGCCCAAAAAGCTGAACGCTTCAAAGGGAATGAAGCGACACAAACTGCGACCAAGCGCCTTGCCCCAGCCGATTTTCCCGCCCTCGGCGGTCACCACACGACAACCAGTCACCAACTTGCCCGGGGTCCAGCCAAAGGCACCCTCAAGCACGACGAAGTACAGGAACATCAGAAGATACGGCAGTAACCCCACGAGGAGTTCGTTGTTGATCAGGTCTGGAGATAGGAACCCAACGATCACGAAGAAGACGGTGATCAAAACGAAGTAGACAATGGTGTCGATGATCGTATTGAGAAACCTCTTGGTACGGCTGGCCGTCCCAAGCGCAAACGCGTCATCTGTCGTCAGGCTTCCCCCGGCTGCTTCCAGTGAGGCGGAAGGAGCTTCAAAAGGGTTTGGGGGGTTGCCTGCGGTGGGATTCGTCGCCGCCACGCCGCTCGGCGCAGTTCCATGTGCATCGGGGGCGACAGGGGCAGGGTTTGCTCCGCTCAGCAGTTCCCCAACTGGTTTCCAGTCTGCAAGACCCTCGTGCCAACCCAGCGATTCTCGGTTGAGGGTTCCGTTTGCGAGGAGGGTCTGAATTTCCTCTTGGGTGGATTCAATTTTCTCGCCCTGAGGGTTGAGGTAGTGCCAAGTCATTGCCGACGATTCCTACTCCATTTGCCCAGGTATGTTCAAGCTCCCAAGTCGATTGAATACGCCACGAAACCTGAATAGGGACTCACGCAGCCCCATCTTGATTCTTCGACATTGGGCCAGGCACCGTGCCAGTCTCTAGCTAGCGATACGCTCAGTGTTCGGCCACCACGCCCTTGGCAATGCTTTCCGCCAAATTGAGGGGTTGCGGGTGGTGTCTTGATCACCTCGAAGCCTTTGCGCTTGATGAAGCGACTCGCCGCACCGGATTTTGCCAGCGTTCCCGATGACCATCCTCAGGCTGCTTTCCTGGCAGCATCGGCGCGGTCCTTGTCGTTCTGCCTCTTCCCCTCTTCCTTGCCTGGACGCTCCGAACTCTTCGCACCCTCGGGACGCATCATTTCGGCGGTGGGTCGACGGTTGGACTGAATCTCCGTGAGGTGCTCCGCGTAGAGCATCTGAAGCCGGTCGCAGAGCTCCGGGTGATCCTTGGCGAGGTTCGTTGTTTCGGCGACGTCGGCCTCAGTGTCGTAGAGCTGCACGGGATGTCGGTCCGGCTCACGGCCCAGCGGTCGATCACGCTTGCCGGCCTTTTTCTCGCCCCAGGGATAGTACTTCCACTTTCCGCTGCGCACGCAGCCCGGGCCATGCATCAGGACGTAGTGCTCGTGCCCCTTCGCTCCCTCCGTCCCGAGCAGGAGCGCGCTCTGGTCCTTGCCGTCGATCGTTCGCTCGGGCAGAGGCGCACGCGTGATCGCCGCCACCGTGGGAAGGACGTCGATGCTGCCGACAATCTCGTTGCTGGTGGCGCCGGCTGGGATCTTGCCCGGCCACCAGGCGATGGTCGGCACGCGGATGCCTCCGTCGTAGACGCTTCCCTTCCTCGCGCGAAACGGCAGCGACGATCCGACCGCTGCGCCGTTGTCACTGGTGAAGAGGACGAGCGTGTTCTCGGCAACACCTTCGGCGCGGAGGGTGGCGAGAATTTCTCCAACCGACCAGTCGACCTCCTCGATGCAGTCCCAGATCAGCCGTTCGGTGCGTCCGGCAAACTTCTCCGAGGCGAACAGCGGCAGGTGGACCATGGTGTGCGGCAGGTAGAGGAAGAAGGGGCCTTCCTTGCTGGTTCGGATGAATTTCTGCGCCTCCTCCGTATACTTCTTCGTCAGCAAAGCCTGATCGGTGGGGTACTCGACGACCTCGTCGTTGCGGAACAGCGGCGAGTCGTTGCGCTTCTTGTGACCGGCCTCGACTTCGGCGCGGGTGAGGCCGTCTCCGAGCAGCAGATCATCCGCCAGACGGTTGGCGGGATCGATCCACATGTCGTTGGAATAGGGCACCCCGTAGTAGGAATCGAAGCCCTGATCGGTGGGGAGGCAGGGATGAAGATGACCGAGGTGCCACTTGCCTACGGCGGCGGTGGCGTAGCCCTGATCCCGGAGGAGATCGGCGATGGTGACTTCGTCGGGGTGAAGCCCCTGCGTGCTGTTGGGAAAGAGCACGGCCGGCATGCTGAGCCGCTGGTAGTGACAGCCGGTCAGGAGCGAAGTTCTCGATCCCGAACAGACGGCGCAGCCTGAGTAGTAGGAGGTGAACTTGATCCCCTCTTCCGCCATCCGAAGAAGATTCGGAGTGCGTGGGCCGGGGCCGTCCATGGGTGCTCCGAAACCCTGAACGTCGCCGTACCCCATGTCGTCGATGAAGATCAGCACGACGTTGGGACGATCCGCCGCGGCGCAGAGGCCGGCGAAAAAGATGGCGAGACAGAGGATCGCGTTTCTCATCGTTCCAGGATAAACGGTCTCTCCGGAATAGGAAAGCCCCGCGTGATGGTCTAGGCTCGCGCCATGCACTTTCGAATCCTGGCGATGCTGTCGCTTCTGCTGGCAGTTTCCTGTTCCAAAAAAGAGACCACCGAGGGACCCGATCCGCTCGTGGTCGGCATGGAAATGACCTACCCGCCCTTCGAAATGCGCAACGCTGCGGGCGAGCCCGACGGGATCAGCGTGCGCCTCGCGGAAGGTTTGGCAGATCATCTCGGGCGACCTCTCGAGTTGAAGGACATTGCCTGGGACGGGATCATCCCGTCGCTGACGAGCGGAAAGATCGATCTCATCATCTCCTCGATGACCCGCACCGACGAGCGCGCCAAGACCATCGACTTCACCGACGGCTACGTCACCAATGGCTTGTGTCTGCTGGTTGGAAAAGCCGCCCCCATCAAGTCGGTCGAAGATCTCAAGGCCCGCGGATCCGAAGCGAAGATCGCGGTCAAACTGACCACCACCGGACATCTCTGGGCCAAGGAGCACCTGCCGGAAGCAACGCTGATCGTCCTTGCCGATGCCGCCAGCTGCGCGCTCGAGGTCGGGCAGGGCAAGGCGGACGCCTTCATTTACGATCAGGTTTCCATCTTCCGACACGCCGAGGTTCATCCTGTAACGACACGCGCTCTGCTCGATCCAATCCGTGAGGAGACCTGGGCCATCGGCGTGAACAAGGGCGACGACGAACTGCGCGAATCGGTGAACGAATTTCTCAGCAAGGCGCGGGATGCGGGCACCTTCGACGCGCTCGGCGAGCGCTACATGACCGAAGAGAAAAAAGCCTTCGAAGAGGCGGGCGTACCCTTCATCTTCCACTAGCGTCCACCGGTGTTGTCTACAAAACACCAGGTCCTCCCTTGGGTCGCGGGGTTGATTCTGCTCGGTCTGTTCTGCTCCGCGTTCTGGATCATCGTTAGTTACGAATACCACTGGGAGAAGCTCGACGGCTACTGGCCGAATCTCGGGCGAGGCTGGCTCCTCACCGTGCTGGTGTCGGTGGCAGCACTGGTGCTGAGCGTCCTCTTTGGCGCACTCCTCACGGCCGCCCAAATCGGGCCTCTCCGCTTCGCCCAGTGGATCGCACGGGCGATCGTCGAGATCGTCCGGGGCACGCCTCTGCTCGTCCAGATCTTGATCGGCTACTACGTCGTGGCCGACGCGGTCGGTGTCGATCACCGCTTTCTTGTCGGCGTCGTGGTGCTGGCAGCCTTTTCCGGCGCCTACCTCTCGGAGATTTTTAGGGGAGGCATCGAGTCGATCCCTGAGTCCCAGTGGAGTTCGGCGCGGGCCATTGGGCTGACGACGGGTCAGACCTATCGCCATGTCGTCCTCCCCCAGGCGGTGCGTCGTGTTCTGCCGGGTACGGCAGGCGAACTGGCGAACCTGATCAAGAACAGCTCGCTCCTTTTCGTGATCGGCCTGCATGAGTTCACGCTCGCCGCCAAAGAGGTGAATGCGATCACCTACGCCACCTTCGAACCTTACCTTCCCCTCGCCGTCGGCTACCTCGTTCTCACCCTGCCGATCTCTCTCCTCGCACGTCATTTGGAAGGGCGCTTCCGCTACACCTCCTGATGAAGATCGAGGCGCATCAACTGACCAAAAAGTACGGGGCCACCACCGCGCTCGACCAGCTCGATCTGGAGGTCCCGGAAGCCGTGGGCGTGCTGGTCCTCATCGGACCTTCCGGCGGAGGCAAATCAACGCTTCTCCGACTGCTGGGCGGGCTCGAAGTGCCCGACTCCGGCACGATCCGTCTCGACGGGTCGCTTCTTCCCTCCACCGAAGGCGGACTTCTGATGCACCGCCGTTCCCACGGCTTTCTGTTCCAGAGCTTCAATCTGTTTCCTCATCTCAGCGCGTTGCAGAACGTCATGCTGCCGCTGACCAGGGTGCACGGCCTCGGCGAGGGGGAAGCCCGTGTAGCAGCCGAGCACCAGCTTGAGCGTCTTGGACTTGCGGAGCATCAGGGCCATCACCCTGCGGAGCTGAGCGGTGGCCAGCAGCAGCGAGCCGCCCTCGCCCGGGCCCTCGCTACGAAACCGGGACTTCTCCTGTTAGACGAGCCCACCTCGGCGCTCGACCCCGAGACCAGCGCGGAGGTGCTCGACGTCATCGCAGGGCTCGCCGAGGAAGGACAGCAGATCGTCCTCAGCACCCACGAGATGGGTTTCGCCCGAGCAGTGGGGGGTGAGGTGGCGTTCCTTGCCGGGGGCCGCATTGCCGAACAAGGGTCGCCGGAACAGATCTTCGAGAATCCGGCAGAGCCGGAACTTCAGAAGTTTCTCGCGAGGGTTCTCAGGTATTAGAGCTGACCAGAGAGAACACTTGGTCCGCCTTCATTGGGCACCCTGGCTTGGCGCTTGCAGGTTACGAAATCTTCACGGGAGCAGCCGCGCGACCTTCGGGCACCTCCGGGGGCAGCGTCGCGAACTCGCCCATCCTGCGGAACATCTCGTCGAAGGGCGTCGAGACGTCGCCGATGAGGCAGTCGGTAATGGCACCCTGCACTTCCGGGTAGTTCTTGATGACCTTGCCGAAGCTGAAGTTCTCGTCGTAGAAGGCGTAGACGATCTTCCTCATCGTCTCGATGTGCCCGCAAAGTTCCTGGCCGTATTTTTCAAATCGCTGACCCGAGAGGTCTCCGGCGGTGAGAGCGGCATCCACCTCGTCGGCAACCATTTCTCCACTCTTGAGAGCGAGGAAGACACCCGAAGAGAAGACGGGATCAAGGAACCCGAAGGCGTCGCCTGCCAGCACCACTCCGTCCCCGGCGCAGTACTTCGAGCGGTAGCTGTACTCGCCAGTGACCCAGTACTCGCCAAACTGCTCGCCCACGGAGAGATGGTCCTTGATCCAAGCGTTGTTTTTGATCTCGCGGGCCATGATCTCGGCTGGATCGCGGGTGTCGGTGAACAGGTAGTCGCGTTCGGCAACGATGCCCACGGAGACGATGTCATTCCGAAGCGGGATGTACCAGAACCAGCCCTTGTCCGGCAGGTAGGCCACCGTGGTCGATCCGGCAGCGAGCCCCTCGTCGCGCTTGGCGCCCTTGAAGTAGGTCCAGACTGATACCTTGTTGAGCTCCGGGTCACGGACGCGCCAGCCGCTCTTGGCTGCCACGAAGGCGTCACGGCCGGTGCAGTCGATGACCACCGGAGCGTGAAATCGCACCCGCTGGCCGTCTGCCGTCTCGGCCTCGACGCCGACCGCCTTGTCGTCCTCGCGCAAGATCTGGACCACCTTGGTGCTGTCCCTCGTTTCCGCGCCCTTCTCTCCGGCGTTGTCCCAGAGCATCTTGTCGAAGTCCGCGCGCTCCACCTGCCAGGTGTAGCTGGAGGGAGCATCGTTGTGCTGGAAGAAATAGAAAGGCTGCGAGACCCCGCCGTCCGGATTGACGAACTGGACGCTGAGCTTGTCGACGAAACCCATCTCCTTCATTTTCGGAAGCACGCCAAGGCGCTCCAGCGTGAAGTAGCAGAACGGCATGAGCGATTCCCCGACGTGATAGCGAGGCATGCTCTCCTTCTCGAGGAGCAGGACGCGGCGCCCTTTCTCGGCGAGCAGGGCGGCGGCAGTGGTTCCGGCGGGACCTCCGCCGACGACGATGGCTTCGTACTGGTTGTTCTGGATCATGGTAGCTCGTTGACTATACGCACGGGGCGGGCGTCGAGTTTCGTCAATGCGCTCGGAAAGAGAACGAGATCGTCCGCAAAAACCTGCCCCTGCCGCGGGTTGCCCATCTGCTGCATGGATCTAGGATCGCGGATGCAGCTGCCCGCCGATTCATGACCCGAAAATCCTGGAGACCCCGGGGGCGAGCCTGGATTGGGGTCACCTACTTCTTCATGGCCTTCGCGCCCGGACTTTGGTACCCCGCCCTGCCGAACATCCTCGCGGCCCAGGGCCTCGAAAGTTCGGTGACCTGGGCCTTATTCTGGATCTCCGGATTCACCATTCTTTCGCCTCTCCTCCTCGGCGCGTGGGCGGATCAGAAGGTCCGCGCCGACCGGCTTCTGGGTGTCCTCTCGCTTTCCGGCGCCTGCTTTCTCTTCCTCGCCTTCCATGGACTCCATGCGGGCTGGGGCGCATTTCCCTTCCTCGCCTGCCTTGCGGCGAACGCCCTCATCTCGGGCCCAATGTGGTCGCTCCTCAGTTCAATCGCCCTATCCCACGGCCAAACCCCGGAGCGCAGTTTTCCTTTCTTTCGAATCTGGGGAACGATGGGGTGGCTCAGCGGAGGAATTTTCACGAGCTTCGTTCTCGAGGCCGATGCAAACTCGACTGGCGGAATGACCGCCGCTGGAGTCCGCTGTGTCGTCGGCCTCGCCTGCCTCGGTTTTCTCCCTGCCACCCTGCCCAAAGGCGGCGCCGCAAGGAACTGGAAGGAACGACTTGGGCTGGGCGCGCTCATGAGGCTCTCGAGCCGAGACGAACGGGTCTTTCTGGCGACAAGCTTCCTGCTATCGATCGGCCTGACCGCCTACATGATGCACGTCCCGCGCCACCTCGAGGCCCTGGGTGCCCGCCACATCACCGCGATGATGACGGTTGGTCAGATCATCGAGATCCCCGCGATCCTCTGCCTCGGGCTCCTGACCGAGCGCTACCGATTCAAGTGGATCCTCGCGGTGGCGATGGCGGCAGCCGTGGTTCGCTACCTCTTCTTTGCCTCAGGCGAGGTCCATCTGTCCGTCGCCTTGATGCTCGGGGGCATCTTTCTCCACGGAATCTGCTACACCCTGTTTTTCATCACCGGCCAGCTCTTCATCGAGCGACGGGGCACCCCGGGCACGAGAAGCCAGGGGCAGGCCCTCTACGGGCTCCTCTCCGGTGGCCTGGGAGTGATGGCGGGGGCTCCCATTTCCGGGGTTCTCTATCAGCACGTCGTTCTCGATGGCCACGGTGGTTGGCCATGGTTCTGGAACCTTCATGCGGCTTTTTGCCTCGCGGTGTTCCTGTTCTTCTGGTTCGGATACCAAGGCCAGAAGCGGACGGTCGAAATGGAACCCGACGAGAGCGAGTAGACGGAGCAGCTACAACCGAGTGGCCGTGGCGGGAGTGAAGACCTCCACGGGATCGGAAATCCCCTTGAGAGCATGCGACCCCGCCGTGGCCCAGTCGTGTTCCGTGCCTCCGTACTCCCCCCAACCGGCTACGAATTCAGTGGTGGCTAGAATCGGCTCGTCGAGATCCCGCGTGAGCCCCTCGACCCGGAAGGCCATGTTGACCGCATCCCCAAGAGCGGTGGCGTCGTCGCTCGTCCCACCACCGAGGGCGATTTCCCCGACATGAAGTCCCACACAGCAGGCAAATTCGATGGAGGCTTCGTCGAGCTTCAGCAGGCGCGTCTCGCTGAAGCCGGATGGGGTCGAGGTGATTTGTCTGGCCGCCTCGAGCGCCGCAGTCAGTTCGTCGGGTCCATCGCCCTCCCAGTAGGCGAAAACGCAGTCGCCCACGAACTTGTCGATGATGCCGTCGCCAGCCGCCACGATGACCCGGCACTGCTCGTACCACTGGTTGACTGTCTTCGCGAGTTCAGCCGCCCCCAGCTTCTCCGACATGCCCGTGAAGCCCTTGAGATCTCCGACCAGCAGCGTTGCGGGGACCGTTCGCACTGGTGCCACCGTCTGCGTGAGCATCTGAGTCTGCAGCAGGCTGGTGTCGCCGAGATCGAGGACGGCACTGCCCGAGGAAAACGAAAACTCAAGCCGGCCGAAGCGAAGCAGGTCGCCCTCGCGCAGCTTCCTCGGCGAGGTAAGACGAAAGTCGTTGATCCAGGTCCCGTTGGCACTCCCAAGGTCGGTGATCCACCAGGACTGATCCTGTCTGCGGATGCTGGCGTGCTGCCGGGACACGGAGCCGTCATCGACCCGGGCGCCCGCATCGGTCCCGCGGCCGATCACGTTGAAGTCTTCCAGATCCAGGCGCGATCCGTCTTCGGTACTGATGAGACTGGTTGGCATGTCGGAAGAAATTTCGGGATGCCGGACTGGCACAGAGGGACGACTCAGTCGCTGCTCCCCAAACAAATGGGGTCCCGTCGATCTGGACAAGGTTTTTATCGGACTTGATAGATACATACAACGCAATGAAAGACGCAAGTAATGGGCCAAGTGTTCAAAGAAGTGACTCATCGGAAACACCAAAAATCTCTATCCTCCCGGCGGTGGGCGGTGCTGGTCCTCCCCCTTTTTCTCATCGCGGCCTTCGGAAATCCAGCCTTGGCCCATCGCTCGGGGGTGCCGTTTTTTCTTCTCGTCAATGCCACCGACGGAACTCTGCAGATGGAGGTGGAGACCGACCCCGTGTTCATGGGGATTCAGGATGCGCCCAGGGAGGCGGTCCCTACCAGCCCGGCAGAAAAGATCCTCGTGGAGAGGTTCTTTGCCGACACCCTCGAAATCCTCCTCGATGGAGAAGTCGTTCCGTGGCGACCCGAGGCTTCGACCTGTCGCTTCGAGCCTCCCGAAGATTCGAGCGAACCCGTCCATCTAATCGCCGAATTTGCGCTGACCCTTCCCGAGAATGCCTCGCGAATGTCGATCCGACTGAGCCCACTGGGCGGGAGCAACCTGATGATTCTCTTTCAGCGCGAAGGAGTGCCCGCTCGACGGCATCAGATCCTCTTCCCTGGCGAAACGACCAAAGAATGGACGCTCCCGCCACCACCCGCCATTGCTTTACCCGGAGCTGCAGCCGAGTCGGACGGGGACGGTGAAAAGAAGCCGCCCGACGCGCCAGCAGATTCATCCGTCGAACAGGACGGGCCGTCCGCCTTCGCACTTGCCTGGAAATACGTCATCTCCGGGTTCCGCCACGTCCTTCCTCTGGGATGGGATCACGTCCTCTTTGTCATCGGCTTTTCCCTGCTTACCCGGAACCTGCGTTCGCTGGCGTTACAGGTGACCGCCTTCACCATCGCCCATTCCATCACTCTGGCTCTGGCTGCCAAGGGAACGATCCATGCACCTGCCGGGATCGTGGAGCCCGTGATCGCTCTCAGCATCGCCGTAGTCGCGCTGGAGAACCTCTTCCACGATCGCCTCGGCAAGGCACGTCTCGCTCTCATCTTTGTCTTCGGACTGATCCACGGAGTCGGCTTCGCCGGGCAGTTTACCGCTCTTCCCCTTGCTCGAGACTCCTTTCTCCTCGCGGTCTTCGGCTTCAATGTCGGAGTTGAGCTGGCCCAACTTGTGATCGTAGTTCTTCTATGGGCCGTGCTCTACCCTGTCGCCCGTCGTCTCTGGTATCGCACGCGAGTCGTCCGGCCCATCAGTCTCGTCATTGCGGGGATCGGACTATTTCTAGCTCTCCAGCGCATTTTCGGCGGATGACCCCTTTGCCGGATCATGCGAAAGATTCCTAGCGTTTCCCCCTTTGCTTGGCAATCTGATGTCATAATGAGGTTATTCTGTCCGCTCTGTGGAGGCAAACTCCGGATTGGTTCCGTGACCCACGGGTTGCGAGGGCCGTGCACCCATTGCGGGGAAATCCTGGAATGCGCCGTTCCTACCGATCCTCCAGGGAACCCGTACTTTATTCCGGTTTCACAGTCGGATGAAAAACCAGAGGAAAAGACGGCCGCCGAAGAAGAGTCCGTCGCTCCGGTGCCTGCTGAAAGCGCTCCTCTAATCGCAGACCCTGTGGTTTCCTCCGACCCTGTGGCGACCACCGAGGAACCGGCTCGACCCGAAGACACTGCGGCAACCCGGCGGCGCAACGCCGAATTGGAAGCCGTCCGGGAATCGGAAGCGTTCCGCCAGCCTCTGCCACTCGACATCGAGAAGGAATCGCCCCCCCCGATGAAGAAGCCGAAGGAGGACGATCCCAAGCCGACCGCCGCCCCTGCAGGCCTAGCCAGCCCAGAGGACCCATCGACTCACTCCTGCCCTCACTGCGGAGAACCCATTGATCTGTCGATCGCCAAGGCTCCCCACCGAGACGAGCAGGCTACGAAGATCCGCCCGCGCCCCCGAACGAGTCGCGTCAGCCTCGATGTAGGTCGCCCGTCCGTCGATCTCCCCTCACATCCTCAACGAACTCGTCCTCAATCCCCATCAACCCCGCGAGGCCCCGAGGAGGGAAGGGCGAGCTTCGAGCCACAAGGCGCACCAAGCTCGCGGTCCCTACCCGGCGACGGATTCCAGGCGGAAGGAGTCAAGCCGCGCCGCATGCGCTCGACTGCGGAGCAGGCACTGGCTGCCGAGGATGCCAGTGACGTCGAGGAGGCTGCACCAGAACCCCGCGACATTTCCGGCGGGAACGTCTCCTTGCTCTGGTTGATTGTCAGCGCCCTGCTCCTCTGCGCGGTGATTGCTCTGGCCAGCCTCGTCTTTTTCTATCGCCCCGTGCTGGACAAATGGATGGGTAGAACCCCCAAGGGTACACCACCCGTGATCGAGTCGGCCGAGTTGCCCTAGCAGCAATGGTGCTTGGGTAGCGGCGAGTGTCGATGGTTTCGTCTCGAATTCCTCGTCGGGCTCGAGCGTTTTGCCTTGAAGGTGGAACTCGACGTCCCCGGCGAATTGCAGGCGAAGCTCGCCCCTCGCCCTCTGGCAACGCCAGCGCGCCGAGACGTCACGCTCCACCTGAAGGCACGGTTATCGGGGATCCTTGAAATGCTCCTCTCGGTGGCAGGAACTCCCCACGCGTTGATCGAGGGTGGCGCTTGACCGAGTGCCATTGGCCCTCAGCAGACACAGGGCCTGCTCAGACCCAAGCCGAGGTGGCATTCCCCTCAGGGACACGGATACCCTCTCCCGTGTCGGGTCTTCGGCTCAAGGCAACTTCCGGCGTGGGGCTGCCAACCGGTCGATCGTCTGCGAACGCTACGAGGCGTCTCGACCGCGGGTGATCTCACCAACGACGTGCGTGTTGGGAATCATCACAAAACTACCATCGGTCTTCTGAAGCTTGGTCGTCACGGAACCGACGCCGACAACGGTCGTGAGTTCCCCGTCGAAATCGATCTGGGATCCAGACTGATAGAGATCGCGGGCATAGACTCCGGAAACGATGTTCCGAGTCAGTTGATGGAGCCCCAGCCCAAGTGCGATGGCGAGAGCCAGGGAGATGCCGACCATCGCGATCTTGACGCAGTCCTCGAGGAGTGAGGTCTCCACCCCCAGTTCGCGGATCGCGAGGATAATGACGAGGAGCAGGAGGAAGCCGAACGCGAGATTGGAGAGGGCCCGCGAGTAGTCGAGTCCCAGATTTTCTGCACCGCGCAGGAGGGCGTTGCGGACGAGGTCTGCCACGATGTAGCCCACGATCATGATGATGAAGGCGGTGATCGCTCTGGGAAGAAACGCAACGATGCTGCCGAGAGGCTGGGTCAGCCAGTCGAGGCCAAACTTGTCGGCGGAGATCATCGTGAACTGGATCATCAGAAGAGCAAAGAGGACTTTTCCGATGGAGGCACTGAAGCCTCCCTTGATCCCGAACTTGCTGAGGACACTGGTCACTCCAAGACGCTCGGCGATTCCATCGACTCCGGCTTTTTCGAGTACCCGGCCGACGGCGCGCGTGACGAATTTGAAGATGACCCAGCCGAGGGCGAGGAGGACGAGCCAGATCACCACCATCGGCGCGGTCGTGAGGAGGCTGTCGAACATCTCCTTCAGGGTCTGGAAGAAGGCGCCGAAGGGACTTTCTCCTTCGGCCCACATGGCATTTTTAATCGAGGACATTCGTGTGAGGCAGTGAGGGATGGAATCTAGTCGTGATCGTCGGAGGGAGGGGGTGGCAGCTGAGCCACCCCGCGACCACCGAGAACGGCCGCAAAAAGGCCGGTGATGGCCGTGGAAAAGCTGTTGAAGAGAAAGCTGGTGGTGTCTTTGACCACCGTTTCGTACCCGGCTCTCTCCACAATGCGCTCGATGCGAGTGGGATTGGAGGCACGTTCGCCGTCGACCACAGGGCTGCCGTTGAGATCCAGGATCTCGCGTTCGGCGCGCTGCAGTGCGTCATCGCTGAGAGGTTCTTCTTCGCTCATGAGGCTGGGGGTTCAGGGGTTTCGCTGCGGGCAATCTCAAGATAGGCCTGCTTGAGGGATTCAAGGGAACGGTAGAGCCGCATCTTCGTCGCGCTAAGCTTAATGCCGAGGACGTCGGAAATTTCAGCCAGGGTCAGCCCGGTGATGAACTTGAGGATGACGATCCGGCGCTGCTCGCCCTTGAGACGGGCGATCGCCTCCTGCATCTTGCTGCTGAGATCCCCCTCGATCATCTCGGAACGGAAGTCGTCCATCTGACGACCCTGCTCCTCGGCGAACTCCCCTTCCCGCTCGCGGCGCTTGGCCAGCTTGGCCCGCCGCGCGAGGCAGAAGTTGTAGGCGATGCGAAAGAGCCAGGTCTTGAAGGCGGAGCGGCCCTCGAACTGGTGGAGTTTGTGGAAGATCTGCAGGAAGGTGTCCTGAGTCGCCTCTTCGGCCTCCTGACGGTTCCCGATCATCTTGAGGCAGGTATTGAAGATGATCGGCTCGTAGCGGCGGATGATCTCGCGGTAGCCGGTCAGCTCAAGCGGAAGCTGAACCCGGCAGAGCTCGATGAGCGCCGGGTCTTCCAGTTCGGTGACGTCCATCTTGGTGGCTCCCGAAACGTTGCTTGAGGAATCGGCCACCTAGTTGCTGTCGAGGGTCCTGAGAAAGTTGTCGGCCTCAGCCATCGCCCGTTCCATTTCACGAATCAGGGTCGTGACGTCGTAGCTCACCTTGTTGACTTCGGACTGCAGGGCTGCCACGGCTCGGGCATTGAGATTGTGCTTCAGGAAGCGTACCTGGTCTCGGAAGGCGATCAGCACGGGATCCATCCTGCTCTCCGCACTGCGCATGGCGCGGATGAGCCCCGAGTAGCGTTGACGTGCCTCTCGGAGCTGCGATTCGCTGGACCGACGGAAGCTCGCGTTCTGAAACTCGCCGATTTCCTTTTCCCACTCGCGAAAGAGGTCCTCCGAGACGCGTTCGACTTCGTTATTCCGAGCTCTCACGGCCTTGGCCTTGGCCTCGCTGGCGGCTAGCTGGCCTTCGAGACGGCGGTAGGTATCCTCAAGAGCACCCCCTTGAAAGCCGGTCACCGAGGCGAACTGCTCGAAAGCAGACTGAAACTGCTCCTTGGCCTCCTGCTGGCTGTCACGAGCAGCCTCGACTTTGCCAACGAGGAGATCCCGCTTGTGGATGCCGAATTTCTCCATGGCACCGTAGTACACGCTGCCGCAGGAGACACACAGGCATGCCGCGATCAGTAGGATTGCAAAGCGGGGCGCCGTTTCTGCCGTGTGGTGTTTGGAAGACATCGTGGTGGAGGGCGGTCGAGGTCGCCAACGCCGAAGACTTGACGGATTTCTGCTCGGTGGCAAGGACTTACCAAGGTTCAGTCAGCTCATTATTCGGGACCCGAGCCACCCAGATTACGGAGCCGCCACTCCATCTTGCCGGGGGGGCCCGATCCCTCGACCTCCAGCATCTTGCTGAGAAAACCCGTGGCCATGCCCGCCAGTCCCCGCAGTTTTACTCGACCAACGATCTGCACCCTGTTCTCGGCGGCCTCGTAGCTGCCGGTAGCAAGAAGCTGTGCGCCCTTGGTGGTGAGATGGAGGTCCTCGACCGTCACGTCGCCGCCGTCGAGTCGGAAATCCACGCTGAGGGTCTGATTTCCGGACTTCGAGCCCTTCAGCACCTTGGCGAGCCCGCTCAGCATCGGCAGGCTGAGAAAGGTCCCTTCATCGATGAACGCCTTGCCGGTGGCCTGAAGACCTTCGCGGCCGATCCCTTCTCCATGACCGCGCAGATCGAGACTGAAGAGCCCCTCAACCAGGGCCTCGTTGTCCGCGGATCTCGCAAGCTGCCCCAGTGGGAGATCCTCTGCCTTGACGGTGAAGTCGTACGGCAGGGAAAGCGCGGGATCGACGGGCGAGGAGCCTCCGAGACGAAGTCGGCCGTCCCCGAGTCGCACGGAGAGACCGGGCGAGCGAAACACTCCGTCTTGAACCTCGAAAACGCCTTCGAGCTCTCGCACCTCCAGATGAGCACCCTGACCTTTCCAGACCATCTCGCAGTCTCCTCCCACCTCTGCCTTGAGACGGTTGGCGGAAGGATCGAGTTCATCAATCACGATATCACTGGCCTTGAAGACGGGCGACTTCGCAACCTCCCAGTCCCTGAGTTCCGGAGTATCTTCAGGGGCGAGCATGGTCGCGAGGAGCAGCGGGTTCAGATCCCAGTAGGCATTGGGAATTCTCCACAACGCCTGACCGGGGTAGTACTTGCCGGCGATCTGGAAACGCCCGCCCGCCAAGTGCCAGATGCAGGGGTCGAGGCTGACTTCGGGTCCCTCCTGAAGAAGGACCACGTCCATGGATTCGATGATGAGTCGGCCCACCCGGAACGTCTCGCCCTGAAGCTTGAGATCAATCTTCATGTCTTCGGGCGCACGCTCGTCGCGATCAAAACGCAGGGTCGCCCGCGGCGGCTCGTCGCCTTCCGCCACAATCGCCATCCGGCTCAGAGCCTCCTCAGTGAGCCTGGAAAGATCAGCCTGAACCGGCTCGTCGACTCGGCTGGGATCGAGTCGAAAGGTGCCGGCGAGATCGAGCTGAAGGTCCCCGACCCGCCCCGTGAAGCGGTCGATTCGCACCGCATCACGCTCGACGTGCACGAGAGCGTCCACCTCTTCCACCCTCAGTTCGGTACCATCTTCTCCGACTAGGCTGAAGCCGCTTCGGATTCTCACGGCCGCAGCAATGCCCCGCGCCGACATCTCGACGTCGGCAGGGCTGAAAGCCACCTCGTCGAAACGGAGGACAGGCCGTGTCTTCTCGAGGTCATGATAGACGACGAGATTCTTCACGACCAGTCCGCGAACCGGGTCCGCCTGCCGACTGTCGTAGGTGACCGGCACCGCGCTCTCGATCAACTGCTCGGTCAGGAGTTTCTCGGCGCTCTTGGTCAATTTTTCTCGAACAAGAAGGCCCCCCACCCCGAGCACCAGGAGAACAAGGAGAACAAGGAGAACGCCCCCGAGAAGTTTCGGGAAGGAGCGGTGCTTCGGGATGGAATCCGAAGTCTGAAGGGAGGAGGGGTCGGCAGCCACGACGGTGACTCTATGCATTCTGGAAGCACACGCGAGCGGGAGTCGCTGAACCCCCATGCTTGTCCGACTCGTCTGAAAGCGGCAATCTACGACATGCAGATCCATGTCATCGACCTTGGGTTCCAAAACGTCGCTGGGGCCATCGCGGTTTTTCTTGTCGAGAGCACGAAGGGTCTCGCCCTTGTCGAGACCGGCCCGACCTCCACCCACGAAGCGGTGGTCGCAGGAATTCTGCGGGCGGGGCGCGACCCTCGGGAGGTCACCGACGTCCTGGTCACGCACATTCATCTCGACCACGCGGGCGGCGCCGGATGGTGGGCCGCTCAGGGGGCAAAGGTCTGGGTTCATGAGCGGGGTGCCCAGCACCTCGTCGATCCATCCAAGCTTCTTGCCAGTGCCGGACGAATTTACGGCGACCGGATGGACTCGCTCTGGGGTACGATGATCCCTGCGCCGGCAGCGCAGGTCGAAGCCATTGGCGACGGTGCCGTGATCGAGGTCGGCGACCTTCGATTCAAGGCGCTCGATACACCGGGTCACGCCCGTCATCATCTTGCCTTCGCCTTGGGCGAAACCGTCTTTGCCGGCGACGCGGCAGGGATTCGGATCGGTGCAAATCGGCTGATCCTGCCCGCGAGCGCTCCTCCACAGTTCGAACTCGAGGCGTTCTCCGAGTCCTTCGACAAGATTCTGGGCAGCCAGCCGACCAGCCTCCACCTCACCCATTTCGGCAGGTTCGAGAACCCCAAGGAGCATCTCGGTCGGTATGCGCAGGTGCTTGAGGAGGCGGTTCAATTCGGCCGCGACCTCGGCCCGGTGGCCCTCGGCTCGGAGGACGCTGCCTCAAGCTACCGGGAGTTTCTCCAGCGAAAGGCGGTCGACGCCGGGGTGACCGAGGCTGACTTCGAACGCTACGAACGGGCGAACCCGACGGGAATGTCTCTGGACGGCATTCTTCTTTACTTGCAGAAGACGGCGGCGAGGAACGAGAAAGGAGGATCATGAAATTCGCCTTCTGCAACGAGACCTACGAGGGATGGAGCTTTCCCGACGTCTGTGCCCACTTGGCTGCCACCGGTTACCAGGGGATTGAAATCGCACCCTTCACGCTGAAGGAGGATCCCCGGGAGCTCACCGTGGCGGAAGCACGCGAGCACCGGGCCGTGGCGGAGGATGCGGGGCTGGAGATCGTCGGTTTGCACTGGCTCCTGGTGAAGCCTTCCTGGCTCCATATGACCACACCTGACGATCTTCTCCGCAAGGACACCGTGAAGTTTGCCGCCCACCTCGCCGAGATCTGCGGGGCGATGGGCGGCAACGTCATGGTCTGGGGGAGCCCGAAGCAGCGCAACCTCGAGAAGGACTGGGAGTACGAGGCGGCAGCCGAGCGGGCTGCCGGCGTCCTGCGCGCGGCCGCCGAAGCGGCAGCGGACCACGGAGTGGTGATTGCCCTTGAACCGCTCGGGCGAGCGGAGACCAACTTTCTGACCACCGCCGCCGAAGGCGTGGAACTCCTGAAGCGGGTGGATCACCCCGCCTGCCGGCTCCACCTCGACGTCAAGGCGATGAGTGATGAACCGGACGAGATCCCCGACATCATCCGGGCTCAGGCCGACTACCTGGCCCATTTTCACGCCAATGACCCGAATCTGAGAGGCCCGGGTTTTGGCGAGGTGAAGTTCGAACCAATCGCGGCCGCCCTCCGCGAGGTGAAGTACGACGGCTGGGTTTCGGTGGAAGTCTTCGACTACCGCCCCGACCCCGAGACGATCGCGGTCGAGAGTCTCGCCTACCTGCGCGAGACCTTCGGAGTCGACCGCCCGACCTGAAGGCGTTGCCTCGCTGAGGCCGCTTTCCAGGTGGGGTGGGTGATTCAGAACAGGCTTTTCAGCCCTACTGGGGGAGCGCGCCCGCTTCCTGAAGATCCCGCATCAGGGGATCGGCGAGGGCTCCGAAGATGGCGGGGAGCAGATCGGGCGCCTGATCCATGGGCATTGAGATGCGGCCCATCAGCTTGCCATCGCGCTCCATGAACTTCCGGTCGACACCGTCAGTCGCAAGTCCCTGGGAGATGAGGTCGCCGATCTCGCTTCCAACGGGACCACCGGACATGATGGCGGCTGCCATCGCGGCGGGATCGCCTCCGGCTTTCGGGGTCTGCACGTAGTCGACGACGACGTTGCCTTCTTCTGTGATCACCATGCCCATGGCCATTTTGTCCACGCCCTCGACGTGCTTGAAGAGTGCGCCGACACCCGCTTCCACCATTGGCAGAAACCCGGCGACCATCGCCGCTTCGTCGCCTTCGGGAATCCCACCGTTCTTGTCGATCATGGACTGCATCCACCCGGCTTCGGGCTTTGCGTCGGGAAGATCAAACTCCATGTCGACCATGCGGCTGAAGCCACCGGGCAGATCATCGATCACCAGCGTCTTCAACTCCAAGGCCTCGTACGCATCCGAGTCGGGTACGACCAGCATGGCGCCGTCCGTCTCGACGAGGCGGACAATCTCTGCCTGGGGATTTCCCTCCATCTGGACCTCGTAGCGGTTGCCGCCGAGCGACTTGATGGAATCGGCAATCTCCTGAAAATCGGCTTCACCCTTGATTGAATTGTAGAGATTCTTCATCGCCGTGGTGTTGCCAGCAGCTCCGACCACGCCGACCATGCCTTTTTCCTCATCGGGAAACATGGCCATGCGCACGCGAGTCACGCCACTGGCCTGGATCATGGTCGCCGCCTGAGCGAACTCGGCATTGTCAGGCGGAATCATCGAGCCCGCAAACTGCATGATGGCACCCAGGTCGACGCCGAAACGCATGCCTGGCTCCGGGGCGGCATTTTGAGCCGTCGCCGTGACGGCAAGAACGGAGGCGAGAGAAACTGAGGCGAGAGTGGTGCGGAAGAATGGCAATGGCTTCATAGTGGTGCGTGGATTTGGTCTGAAGGCGACCCTGACAGATTGATCAGTAAAGTCACGCTCTGCCATTTGAAAAGCTGACGCAAATTGCAGCGGCGACTCACCAAATCCAAGGTGCGCCCCCCGCTTCTCCGCGCTAGGATCAGCTATGTCCGAATCCGAAGCCGACTACCTCCTGCTCGCCCAACCCCTTCTCCAAGCCGGCAACGTGGAAGGTGCCATGGAGATGATCGACCGTGCGATCTCCGCCGACGAGAGGGATCATCAGGCATGGCGGATGAAGAGTCTTCTCCTTGAATCAGTCGGCCGGAGTGCCGAGGCCGGCGCGGCCAAAGCCAAGGCCGATAAGTATGACGTGGACGGAATCGACTCAGAACTCGCCTTAGGGGCGGAGAAGGCCATGCAGGGAGATCACTCCGGCGCCATCGCCATTTTCGAGAAGCTCCTGGAGTCGGACGAGACACTCTACGAAGCCTGGTCGGCGCTGGCATTGTCCCGCCTTGAGGATGGACAGAAACAATCAGCGCTCGAGGCCGCCCGGCGCGCAGCCGCTTTGGAACCGAACGAGCCTCACCTTCACTACACAGTAGGCCGATGCCTGAGGCTTTGCGGCCACGAGGAAGAAGCAATCGCTGCGTTCGATCAGGCCTTGGCGATCTCGCCCGGGCACGCTTTGTGTCAGTATGAAAAGGGTATGGCGCTTGAGCAGGCCGAACGGCTGGATGAGGCACTGGCCTGCTTTCAGCAAGTGCATCAGCAAATGCCACAGGACCCGAATGCCGAACAGGCGATTTCAGCAATTGAAGCTCTCATCAAGAAGCGTGATTCGCAATAGGGTCATGCAACCGCGTCAAATTCGCGCGCTGCACGGATGCGCGTCGAACTCTGCTGGGATGCTTAACGGAAGGCGGATCGACTCGGCGATTCGTGACGGACATTGATCGTCATCCCCGCTCTCCATCCGCCTCTCGGCTAAAACTTGGCGGAGACTTTGAGAGTCATCGAAGTTTCGACTCGCCCTCCAAACAAGACGCGTGAGAGTCGAAAGATGATCCTTCCATCGTGCTGGTGTCCTTGGCCATCATGGCGTGATCGCCTTCGGCGAGCCCTGATTCGGAGCAGGAAGCCGATGTTGCACGATGTCATGGAGACGCATCAGGCCTCGGCGCAACCGTGCCTTGACCGTCCCAAGAGGCTCGCCGAGACGATTGGCGATCTCCTTCTGAGTGAGTCCTTCCAAGTACGCAAGCTGGATGGCCATTTGCTGTTCGGGCGACAGACGCAGTACTGCTTCCTGGACGATTCTTGATTGATCGCGGAGATCCACCTCGTGAGTGCAGTCCGACTCGTGGGTGTCACCGAGGACCAGCGCCTGAGCCTCGGCACCTTTTCCGAGTTTGGACCGCCGTTGCTTCGAGCGCAGCCGATCGATGGCGCGGTTTCTGGCAAGCGTCGACATCCAGGTCAGTGGTCGTCCTTTTTTCGAGTCATAGGTGGGAGCCTTTTTCCAGATCTGGACAAAGACTTCCTGGGCCACGTCTTCCGCGTCCTGCCGGTCATTGAGCACATTGTAGATGGTGGCGAACAGAACTCCCCTGTATCGCTCGTGCAGTTCTTGAAACGCCTCGACGTCGAGTAAGGCAACCCGCCTCATCAAATCTACCTCAAGATCAGGCGATTCCTGCTTATGTTTCGTGGATGCAGTCGTTTCCATATATAAAGATTATCACGAGGTCGGATTAGTTGTCTAGGTTTTTCTTTTAGTCTAGGTTTTTGTCTACCTTTAGATCTGAGCTCAAAGACGCTCTTGCTTGCAACTCCCTGGATCGGACGACGACTATGACTCCGCTTCGGCTAGTGCCGAGGCTTGAGCCCGACTCGACCTCATTCTCGCGAGCCCTCTCGACACGAGTCCATCTCTAGGTGCAAAGATCCAGACCAAGCCAAACAGAACGGCGCCCGCGACCACCATCGAGGCCGCCGCTGGGCAGTCGATGATCCGGGAAAGATGAAAACCGAGAACGGCGGACGCCAGCGCGTGGAGAAGTGCGATCCCGTGCATCGCGGCAAGGCGCTGAGTCAGCAGAAAGGCAGAGGCACCAGGCAGCACCAGCATGGCGACCACGAGGATGGCGCCAACCGCTTCAAAAGCGCTTACGACAAGAATGGCGAGGACCGCCATGAGACCGTAGTGATAGAGGCGGGCCGAGAACCCCAGAGACGAGGCAAGGGCGGCGTCGAAGGAAGTAAGAAGGAGTTCCTTGAAGAACAGGAGAATCAGACAACCCACCACGAGAAAGACGGCGCCCATCGTGTAGATCGGAGCCGGCGCCTGGGGAAGCCCAAGCCAGCTGACCGGTTTCTCCCATGAGATGTCCTCGAGTTGACCGAAGAGAACGCAGTCGGCGTCCAAATGACCCGTGCTGGCGAACATTTCGATGAGCAGGACGCCGATGGCGAACAGCGTGCAGAAGGCAATTCCAATCGCCGCATCCGTCTTGACCCGACTTCGCTCATGGATGAACTCGATGAGGAGAGTGGTCGCAATGCCGGCGGCCGCTGCCCCAAGCACCATGAAGAATGGGTCCAGGCGCCTCGCCACGATGAAGGCAAGTGCCAGCCCCGGAAGGACGGAGTGACTGACGGCGTCACCGACCAGAGCGAGTCTTCGTAGAATGAGGTAGTTGCCGACGAGTGCACAGCTGGCGCAGACGAGGAAGCCCATCAGGAGGACTTGGAGGGAGGCCGCGAAATTTTCGGTCCAGGGCTCCACCCAGACGGCAAAATGATCGTAGGCAGGAAAAAGGCTCATTGAGGCGGAGCGTCCTCCACCAGGACGTTCGACGCTTCAAAGATCGTCTTCAACTCGATCATCGTGCCATCGACGTCCTGCCTCTCGACCTCGATCACTGCCTTGGAGACGGCCTCGGTGACGGCTCCCGTATCCAGCGCGAGGTAGAAGTTCTCCACGACCTCCCCGCCGACCACTCTTCCGCCAGCCATGCCTTCTTTCTGCTCGGCAATCTTGAGTTTTAAAACGATATGAGCGACACGCTTCGTCCCCCGCAGGACGATGCCCACGAATTCGAACTCTCCCGTGGTGGTGAACTCCCCCAGGCCGGGCGACACCTCGTCCTTCTCCACCTCCCAGCGATAACCCGGTCGAATCGGCTCCGCTGGATACGCGTACTCCTCACCGGGGGCAGCGAGTGACATCACGATCTTCTCGGTGATCGGACTGCCCGGCTGAACCCCGATGACGTCTTTCGGGATGCCTCTCTCGTCACGCCTGATTAGAAATGGCTTGTCGAGCTGGGGGCCGAACCGAGCACCAAAAGGGGTTCCAACCTGCCAGTTCTCCGAGTCCCAGGCGATCTCTTCTCCCGTTGCGGGGATGCTTTCCGAAAGAGAGATCTTTTTAATCACACACTTGCTTCGAGGAAATCCTCCCGCATCCGAACCGCGCTCGGTGAAGACGGAAACCCAAGTTTCCTGCGTGCGTTCCACGGTCGTCCAGCCCTCCCTGGGGTGGAGGGCACGCGCAACCGTCTTCTGGACGTGACGGCGGTTTACTTCCTTGCCGGCCAAGGGTTCCGGGCGGATTCGGAGTGCCTCCTGAGAATCCTGGGAATCCTGTCCCCAGACGCTCAACAGCGGCAGAACGCCGAGGAGGCCGAGCGCGAGAATTTTGCGAGCTGAGGTCATTCTGGACAATCACCGCACCTGGCTGCTAGGCAACCGTCGGATCGAGAACTGATTCCTGGTCGGACTCGAGCACCTCGCTGCGCAGGTTCTTGTTCCGCATGCGGGACCACCAGAGGACAATCGGCGAGGCGACGAAGAGCGAGGAGTAGGTTCCGACGAGAACTCCGATAATGATCGCGAAGGCGAACTCCTTGAGCGAGGGGCCGCCGAAGATCCAGAGGGTCAGTACCATGACGAGGGTTGTAAGACTGGTGAGCACGGTCCGGCTCAGGGTCTGGCTGATCGCGAAGTTCATGATGTCCTTGATATTGCCACTCCGACTGCGGAGTTCCTCGCGGATCCGGTCGAAGACGACGATGGTGTCGTTGATCGAGTAACCGGCAATGGTGAGCAGGGCGCCGACGTGAAGAAGCGTGAGCTGCGTCCCGCTCAGCAGAATGAACCCGGTGACGATGAGCAGGTCATGGACGAGAGCCACGAGCGCTCCGAGAGCGAAGGAGAACTCAAACCGCAGCGTGATGTAGACCATGATCGCGGCGAGGCCGAGAACGAGGGCCCCCAGGGAGGTGAGAGCGAGACTTCGTCCGACGGTGGGGCCGACGCTGGCGGTCTCCGACTGGAGGTCGGGGTAGGCGGCCGTGAGGGCGGTCGCCACTTCGTCCGCAGAGCCGGGCTCACTCTGCACCACGATGAAGCGGTCGCCGCTCGCGTTGCCCTGCTCCTGCACGAAGGGCTTGGGGAGGGGTTCGGTCACCTGTTCGATCTTGCCATCGACGGCCTCCTTCTGATGCGTGTAGTCCATGCCCTCGAACAAGGCCGCGACTTCGGTGATACCGGTGTCGGAAGCATTTCCCGTGAGAGCGAACTCGACTTGGTCGCCCCCCTTGAAGTCGGGACCGATCCCGCTTTTGCCTTTCACGAAGGCCATCGCGAAGAACAGGGCGAGAAGCAGAGCGGAGCAGACGATGGAGAACTTCGTCTTGCTGAGAATGTCGAGGCTGCGCTCGGGCACGAGGTTGAGGAAGGAAAGCTTCTGGAGTCCCGATTTGGTAAGCCAGGAGAAAAGCACCCGTGTCAGAATGAGCGCGGCGACCATCGAGGAGAAGATTCCGACCACCAGCGTGATGGCGAAGCCCTTGATCAGGTCGCTCGCCACGAGGAAGAGAATCAATCCCGTGATCAGCGTGGTGATGTTGGCGTCGAAGATTGCAGAGAAGGCCTTGTCGTAGGCGGAGTCGATGGCGGCGCGCAGACTCTTGCCGGTCTGCATTTCCTCCCGGAGTCGCTCGTAGATGAGGACGTTGGCATCGACCGCGATGCCGATCGTGAGGATGAGACCCGCAATACCCGGCATCGTCAGGGTGAACCCAAACAGAGCCATCGCTCCGGCGAGGAGGACGACGTTCATCGCCAGCCCGACCAGCGCGATGATTCCAGCGGCGCGATAGTAGATGAGGATGAACAGCATCGTGAGGCTTAGACCCACGATCCCCGCCATCATGCCCTGCTTCTGCACGCCTTCACCGAAGGTCGCGGAGGTGGTGCGCTCGTCGATGATCACCAGGGGGTTCTGAAGCGGGTTGTTCAGGTTACTGGCGAGTTCGCGCACTTCGCGCTCTTTCCAGTTTTGACCCGAGATCGTGCAGGAACCCTGCGTGATGGGCTCATTGATGTTCGGAGCGGAGATGATGACGTCATCGACGATAATCGCGAAGCGGTCGTTGACGTGCCGGGTGGTGAGATCGCCGAAGATCTTTCCGCCCTCCTTGTCGAAGTCGAGCATGACAATCCAGCCCTGCTGGACGTAGGCCGCCCGGGCCTCATCGACCATTTCGCCGCTGAGATCAATGCGGGCGTTGACCAGCAGGGGAATCTCGTCGGGCTTGCGGGGCACGAGCGTCACCTTGGGCTCGGAGTCGCCGACGTCCTCGGGGGCGGTGATGACGCTGCCTTCCTTGTTGTAATACCTACCCTCCTCGTCGTAGTAATGACTGACCTGCTCGAGGTCGGTGATGACATTCCCCTCGTCGTCGTAGAAGTCGCTGATGATCACCCCGTCCTCGTCGTAGACGGGCCGCCCCTGCGCATCGATGACGATGCCGTCGGAATCGGTCCGATGCTCATTCCTGATCACCCAGCCGGGGTCGATGTCGCCTGCCATCACGGCGGCGAGGTTGCTCTGGTCAGGCTTGACCATGCGAAACTCGAGACGGGCCACTTTCTCGATGGTTTCCTTGACCCAGTTGATCTCTTCCTGACCCACTCCGGGCATCTGGACTTCCAGTTCGTTTCGCTCGGTGAAGGGCACCACGCGCAGGTCGCGGTTGCCTTCCGGATTGAGTCTCTTGCTGAGAATGGTGCGAGCCACGTCAAAGGACTGCGGGGTGACGGGCTTGGGTTTGCCCTCATCCGTCTTGCCCGGATTGATCTTGCATCGGAAAGAGCTTCCCCCTTTGAGATCCTGACCCAGGTTGACCCCAAGCTTGGCGAAGCCGAGGCCGAAGAAAACGGCCATGAAAGCGGCGAGACCGGTCCCGATGATGCGCTTCCGCTTGGGTTCCGTGCTGGCGATGTAGGCAATGAAAATCGCCAGCATGAGAATGCCGCAGAAGAAGACGAGAAAGTTTGGGACAGTGGAGTTGCTCATGACTCGGAGTTCCGGCGGCTCAAAGCACCGCGCGGGGGGCTGTCAATTAGCGGTTGGCAAAGGGTTTTGCAAGAGACAACGGAAGATCTCCGCCGCTGTGTTTCGATTCGCCGCCGATCGGAAAATTTCGGACTAGGGCGCAGCGGGCCGGGCGACGATCTGAGTCGGCATGAGAAGCGGCGCCGACAGGGCGAAAGCGAGCTCACGTGCGTCGTCCTCGGCGAGCCCCGTGCGAAGAACGAGTTCCCCGTTCTCCCAATCGGATGCCTTCAGAGGGGCGAGCAGCACTAGGCCGTCCACGCAGATGGCAAGTGGACGACTCTGGATTCTGGAAGCTGCGGTGCGGAAGATCTTTTCCCCCTCGGGAAGAAAGCGCAGGCGCAGGTTCCACCGAGGTCCATCCGACCCTTCACCACCCGTAGCGACTTCGGGAGCCGCCGCGAGGACCTGCCCAGCCGTGAGGATGGGATCGACGCCCACCACATAGATCACGCCCGCGTCGTCGGTCATCGTCATCCAGTCGTCGCCCGCCTCGCGCAGGCCTTTGAGGTCCGCGGCCAGGATCTCGCTTCGAAGATGGATCCGCCGCATCTCCAAGGCTCCCTGCACTCGAAAAGCCGCCCGAATCAGATCGAGCTTGCCCTCGGAGCCTTGGATCGTGGCGCGCAGTTCGCCTTCGCGGCCGCCGGTAGAGAGCTCGACCTCGCCCCAACCCAGTGATTCCAGCCGAATGCGAATCGACTGGGCCAGCGCCCCCCACTCCTCGGCGCCCAGTTCTTCGCCGGCTGCGGGTAGCGGCTTGAACAGATAGTTGATCCCAGAAGAGCCCTCCCCTGCCAGGTCCCCGTCGTTCCCATCGCGGCAGGATGTAAGGACCAGCCCGCAAGCGAGCAACAGGAACACCGCGCCGAGGCGGCACCATGAGGGGAGTTGATCCCTCACGCCGACTCGGTTTCGCTTCCACCTTTGGGCAGCACCCGGGCAATGGCGGTCTTTTCCAGTTCGATCTTCACGTTGTCGGCGATCTTGACGATCACGCTGGTGTCCTTGACGGAGGTGATCGTGCCGTGGATGCCCCCGCCCGAGACGAGCTTGTCGCCGGTCGAGACGGCCGCGATCATCGCCTCCATCCGCTTGCGCTGCTGCGACTGGGGCCGGATCACCAAGAAGTACATGAGCGCGAACATCATCGCGATCATGATCAGGGGATTGCCGAAGAGCCCACCGGACGATCTGTCGGGAGCGCCCGCCTCGGCAAGGATGAGAAAAAGGTCTGGGAAGGTCATGAATTTGGTCTTGGTGATCGGTAGCGGCCGATGAAGTCGGCCTTCATCTCGGCGAAGTTCCCCTCGGAGATCGCGGTTCGGGCGTCTTGGAGGAGGGACAGATAAAAATGCAGATTGTGAAGCGAAAGCAACCGCAATCCGAGGATCTCGTTGGCCTTGATCAGATGCCTCACGTAGGCGCGGCTGAAGCCCTCGCAACCGGGTGCAGTGCGGACGTCGAGCGGGCTCTCGTCGTGGCGGAATCGGGCGTTCTTGATCTGCACGGGTCCTTCTCTGGTGAAGAATGTCCCGTTGCGTGCGACTCGGGTCGGCAGCACGCAGTCGAACATGTCGATCCCGCGTGCCACCATCTCCAGCATCTGCGGGGGCGTCCCCAGACCCATTGCGTAGCGCGGCTTGTTCTTCGGCAGAAAAGGAACGCTTCGCTCGACGGCGAGCATCATTTCCTCCTCCGGCTCGCCCACGCTGACCCCGCCCACGGCGTAGCCGTCGAAGCCGAGATCGACGAGAGATCGCGCTGACTTCTCGCGTAGGTCCGCCCACGCCGAGCCCTGGACGATGCCGAAGTGAAGCTGGCCTTTCGGACGATTCAGATCGATCCAGTCCCGGCAGCGCTTCGCCCAGCGGAGGGTCAGGTCGAGACTGTCCTCCGCGTACTTCCGCTCGCAGGGCCAGGGCGGACACTCGTCGAACAGCATGGCGACGTCCGACCCGAGCCCGGCCTGTACTTCCATCGACACCTCCGGGCTGAGAAAGGCCTCGGAGCCGTCGATATGACTCTGGAACCGGACGCCCTCCTCGCTGATCTTGTTCATCTTCGCGAGCGAGAAGACCTGGTAGCCGCCACTGTCGGTAAGAATCGCGTTGGGCCAGTTGGCAAACTGGTGAAGCCCACCGAAGGGCGCGATCACCTCCAGCCCGGGCCTCAGAAAGAGATGGTAGGTGTTGCCTAGAATGATCTTCGCCCCCAGTTCGACGAGTTCGGCGGGGTGGACGGTCTTCACGGTCGCCTGCGTGCCCACCGGCATGAAGACCGGCGTCTCGACCTCGGCATGCGCCAGCTGAAGCCGGCCCGTCCGAGCCTGGGACTCGGGGTCCTGATGGAGCACCTCGAACATCGTTCTATCGGCCCCAGCCGCCCGCCCTTGCCTTCTTGGCGCGGTTCTCGCGGTCCTGAAGCTCCCGCTCGAAACGCCGCTCGCTGACACCATCCGGCGTATCAACCCCCTTGGTGTGAATGCGCGCCAGGCCCGCATCGGCGAGCCGCTCGATCAGATAATCGCCGTCATTCCCGTCTCGCCCGAGCTCGATGAACCCATAGTATCGCTCGCTGTTGTAGACCGGCTCCCAGTGCGTGTGGACGGTGAATTCCTGCGAGCCGAGCAGCTTGAGTACGTAGTCCTTCGACTCCTGCCCGAGCTCGACCGTCTCGTTTTTCGAGATTCCCCAATACCGCGCCTGATCCATGACCCGCTCCTCGTTGTGGTTGCTGACGTACTTCTCGGGCGTGTCCATGTAGTAGAGCCGGAGGTGGTAGCGCTCGCCGTCGTGCCTGACCATGAAGCTGTCGCCGTCGTTGCCCCGGTCCGAGGAAAGCTCGGCGCCTTCGAGCGTCACGAAATCCTTCTGGTAGGAGCCCCCCTGCGAGGACGGGCCGCCACCGCCTCCACCCTCGCGCTGATCGAAGATCGCCCCAAGCGGTCCGAGGTAACCCTCCTTGGCGAGCCAGCCGAGACCACCGAGCACGACAATGATGATCAGCCTCATCGGAATGCGTCCGCCCAGGCGGCCACCGCGCCCGCCGCCTCCTCGAAATGATCCTGCCTTGAAACCCATGGGCGCAGACTCTCGGCGGGTCGGCGCGCCGTGCAAGCCCCGCTGCCACCCTCGGTCTCCAGCTTGTCCGCCCCCCCCCGCCAGCGCCCCGCGCCTAAAGCCGTTGCACCCTCTCACCTTGCGCGGATGGTGCGCGCGACATGGAATCCGCCAACACGCCACCCGTCCCCACCGAGCACGACGACCCGATCAACGCGAAGATCCTCGCCGTGTCCGAAGACCTGGTGAAGGGCTTCCAGGCCGAGCCCTTCCAGTTCATCGCCGAAGGCTGCGGCGTCGACCTCGACGAAGTCCTCGTCCGCGTCCGCGCGATGCTCGAGGCGGGGGTGATCCGCCGGGTCCGCCAGACCCTTCTCGCCACCAAGCTCGCCCATGGCGCGCTCGTCGCCTGGAAGGTCGATCCCGACCGGCTCGACGAGACATTCGATTTCATGTTCAAGGAGGACCCCTTCTCCGGTCACGTCGTGATGCGCTCGACCGACCGCGAGATCTCCGGCTCCGAGTACAAGCTCTGGACCACCCTCAAGGTGCCGCAGGGCGAGTCGCTCGAGGAGCACGGCCAGCTCCTGCAAAAACTCACCGGTGCCGAGAAATTCATTCTCATGCCCGCCAAGGGAATCTTCACCCTCGGCGTCGGACACGTCCGCCGGAAGTCGCTCGATCCCGGAGCCCGGGCCGATCATCCCGCCGAGATGATGACCACCACCATCGTCGATCTCGACGAACTCGAGTGGAAGGTCCTGCTCGCGCTCAAGGGAGAACTCACGCCGGATGAAGTCTGCGAGCAGCCCTGGGCCGGGCGCGCCGACGAAGCCGACGTCTCTCTCGAGAAATTCCTCGAGGTGGCCCATGAACTCGACCGCAAGAAGGTCATCGGACGCTTCTCGACTTTTCTCGAGCACGTCAAGCCGTCGGACACCGGCAAACGCGTCACTCGATTCAACGGCCTCTATCACTGGAAGGTCCCCGAGGGAATGCAGGCCCGGGCCGGTGCCGAGATCGGACGTCACGACATCCTCACCCACTGCTACTGGCGCGAGGGCGGCCCCGACTTCGGAAACGTCAACATCATGGGCGTGGCGCACGGCTCGGAAAAACCGCGTCTCCTCGAGCACAAGAAGGCGATCGACGCGTACCTCGAGTCCATCGGCATCCCCGTGGAATATACCAACGTCTTCTGGGGCGGACGCAGCGAGATCAAGCCGAGCGAGATCTCCCCGGAGATCTATGCGCAATTTCACGCCAGACATTCGTAGGCGGACCAGCGTCCCAAGGGGACCGAGACTCGAACAAGGCCATTTTCGGAGCGACGGCCACGGCGGTGTTCGTGGGGTGGCCACTGCGTGATGCGGTTCCGTCCCCGTCCCATAGAAAGCCCTGAAGGGGCGCCCTAATGTAGCCCGGGGCATCGCCCCAGTCTTCGGTCCAGCAGAAGCAAGCCCTGAAGGGGCGTCCCAATTCGTCGCTGCCAGCGACCCGAGACCTCGTTTCCTTAGGTCGCCCCTACAGGGCTCTGGTCGCGTGGGGGCGTTGCCCCGGGCTATGATCAGACGCCCTTTCAGGGCTCAACCACGCAGGCGATCTCAGCGGGTCAGAAACACCCTGCTTTTGCCCTTGATCTGGGGGTGCCGACACTTGCCGTGTTTTCACCGAAGATGAACCTTACCGAAGCGCCATTGCCCTTACTGCTGAGGACCTCAGCGCGTGCGGCAGGACCAACGTCAGGGTATCAAAAATCGACGATGACACCTGCCTCTTCGATTTCTCCGTCTAGCAGTCGAGGCCCGAGATCGGACCGAAGCATCAGAGAAGAGTGAGCTGCCTCTCCGAAAGAACGCCCCCCCACTTGGGAGGAACCGAAGCGTACGTCTGCCCGGCCAGAGTCTTGAGCAGGGCCCGGAAAACAACCTTCGCACCGGCGGGCGGCACGGCCATGCCGATTTGCCTGCGCACCTTTTCCCGGACGCCCTCGAACACGTAATCATCGGGAAAGGTCTGCAACCGAGCACGCTCGCGATTGGTCAGCGCCCGAGGCTCCTCCCAATGGTACATGTGGGTGCCGCCCCCTCCGCTGCCGGTCACGGTGTAGGCAGGCTTGTTGCGATCGAGCCGCCGGTAAATCGAGCTGAGCCGAGCTCCCTTGACGTTAAGTTGGTGTTCTTTGGGCAGGTCCTCCCACCATGCGTTCTTGCCTTCTGGAATTTCCTTCAGGCGGGCCACCACCTGAGGGGCCTGATTGGTGCGATCATGATTTGCGGCGTCTGCTGAAATCCCGCTCAGTGCTTGCATGGCGGTCACCTGTTGATCGGATGTCGGGGTGGTGGGCGCGGGCACCTGAAACTTGAGGTCGAGATCCTTGCGAATTCCAACGATGAGAATGCGATGGCGCTTCTGCGGAACTCCGTAGTCCTCAAACTTGTAGAGATGAGTGGTGAGTTCATACCCCTCTCCCGCTCCACCAAAGGCCTTGAGAATCGCCTCGAAGGCATCCCCGCCATTGGCTCCTTGAAGACCGGAGACGTTCTCGGCCACGAACCATTTGGGATTCTTGATCCGGACAGCATCGACGCAGTAGGTATACAGCGGACCATATTTCCCTTCGATCCCCCTGGTCTCGCCGACAATCGAGAAGTCGTTGCAAGGGAATCCGAAGGCCATGCCGTCAAAGTCGGGCAGCGTGGCTAGATCCTTGTCGCGTATGTCGCCGTGCTCGACGCAGTCGCTCTCACCGCCGTGGATGTTCCGCGCGTACGTAGCGCAGGCATTCGGGTCGAGGTCGGTGGCGTAGACGTGCTCGACGGAGTGCCGCTCTCCATCAATGGTACAGGCCGCCATCCTTGCGCCCAGAGACATGCCTCCCGGGCCACAAAAGAGTTCCGCAAATCGATGAGTCACATCCCAGACTAGCTTGGTTTTGCCTCGTCGCCAAATCGTTGCCGTACCGATATCACGCTTTCCCATTGTCGTGGATCTCGACGACAGACAGCTCCGACTCGACTAAGCTCATCCATGAATACGCTCACTCGGACGGAGAGCCTGGACGAGGCCTATCTCGTGCAGAGCGAGCTTCGGGCGGCCGGGATCGAGTCCTTCATTCCCGAGGAAAATCATGCCTACCTCATCTGGTCCCACCATCTCGCGATCGGATGGATACGCATCCAAGTCATGGCAGAGGATCTTGAGGGTGGTCGTTCCATTCTCGCCAACCTTCGGGCGGAACGAGAGAAAACGCGGCACCCGTGCCCCGACTGCGGGTCGAAAGACAGTCATTGGTACAGTCGATGGCGTGCCATCAGACTGATCCCCATGATCCCGATCGGCGTCCCCCTGCCCATCAGTCCCTCCTCAGAGAGTCTCCGCTGCGCGAATTGCGGCACCTCTTGGCTTCCCGTGGATCATGCCGAGCAAGAGACAGAATAAGCCGGCCCCCAGACTTAGACTCTGTTCATTGTTTCTTTCGTCGGCATTCTTTTCGGGCTCAAAATCTACATTATCTCGGCCGGCTTTTCCGACCCCCTGAGCCGCAGCAGCAAGCAGGGGCGTCACCGCAGAAGTCGGTTTCAATCCGACGACGCCGTGGTTTCTTCGGGCATCGAACCACGACGCACCAGATTCCGGCCCTGCATCGACCTTCACGAAGGTCAGGTGAAGCAGGTGGTCGGCGGCACCTTCACCGACGACGGCGGGGTGAAGGTGAACCACGCCAGCGAGCATCCGCCCGCCTGGTTCGCCGGGCGCTACCGCGAAGACGGACTGGAAGGCGGGCACGTCATCAAACTCGGGCCCGGCAACGACGAAGCCGCCCGTGAAGCGCTCGCGGCATGGCCCGGCGGACTTCAGCTCGGGGGTGGAATCACGGCGGAAAACGCCCGCGCCTGGATCGACGCCGGCGCCTCTCAGGTAATCGTCACCTCCTATCTTTTCGACGCCGAGCAGCGCTTTCGCGAAGACCGGCTCGAGGGTCTGCTCGAAGTCGTCGCTCCGAAGGAACTGGTGATCGACCTCAGCTGCCGTGCCGCGCCCGACGGCAGCTGGCACGTCGCCATGGATCGCTGGCGCAAGCAGACCGACCTCGCTCTCGACGCGACCGCTCTCGAGCGGCTCGCTCCCCATTGCGCGGAGTTCCTGATCCACGCTGCCGACGTCGAGGGACAATGCGAGGGTATCGATGAGGACCTCGTCCGCTTCCTGGGGGAGCGCTCTCCCATCCCCTGTGTCTACGCCGGTGGCGCGAAGGCGCTCGAAGATCTGGCTCGGGTTTCCGAGCTCAGCGGCGGTCGGGTCGATCTGACCATCGGCAGCGCGCTCGACCTCTTCGGCGGTGAACTCGTCCGCTACGAGGACTGCGTCGCCTTCAACGGGTAAGACGCAACTCAAACCGGCGGTTCTCAAAGAGCCGGAATTCGGTGGCGCCGACCACCGCGAGATCGACCTGCATCGATTCGACGCCCGCCGGATCGGCGCCTTCCCAGGCATCGACAAGATCTACTTTCTCGCCCGCCTCGAGCAACAAGCGGAGCCGGCCGTAGAGAGCCTTGGTTGCTTCGATCTCTTCGTGGTCCTCCGGATACCAGTCCTCGGGTTCGGAAAACCCAGGATCCTGTGAGCCCGGCATCAGATGCCGAAATCCACAGCTGCATCCGCCCTCGGCCCCGACCAGCCAGCGATGGTCATGCTGGAGAAGAGATGCACATTTTTCCACCTCTTCGCCGGTCGCGGCGACCGGCTGAAAAATGAAGTGGATCCCCGACCACTCACTGCCAAGATCACGGGTCGAAGTCGTCGAAAGGTAAAGAGAATAGCACATTTGCGGCCCCCCCCATCCGTCCGTCAGCTCTGTCTCGGCAAAAAGATGAGACGGCCCGGCTGGTACATTACGAGATCCCCCAATTTCACTCGCGCTGAGCCATCCAACCGGACCGCCTCTATCAACCCCAATTCGCCGAAGCGAATTTGAGAAGTTACAGTTACGCTTCGAAATAGAATGGATCAAGACAAAATGTCTGCATTTGTATCAATTCCATCAACCTGTCGAATCTCGCCTGAGAGCCGCCATGCCCCAGCCCACCATCATCGCGAGGCCGCCGAGTGGAGTCACTGCGCCTAGTTTCGAGATTCCAGTCAGCGAGAGCACGTAGAGACTGCCGCTAAACAGAACGATGCCGACCAGAAACACGATGGCGACGCGGGGCATTCCCAATCGGGCGGCCGCCCAGGCGGCGACAGCATGCACGAGATGGTAAAGGACCGCGGTGTCCCACTCGGCCGCGTGTCCCATTTCAGCCACCTTGGCCGAGACGCCGCCGTGCGCGCCCAGGGCTCCGGCCAGCACGCCAAGCAGGCCAAATACCGCGGCCACCCGATCGATCGACTTCATGCCAGCGAGGCTAGCATCGATTTCTGAAGATGGTTTGAAGAAAACCCGCTCCCCATGCATCCTACCCCCATGCCGAAGACGAGTTCTCTCCTCACGCGCCGCCGGCTCCTTGCAGGCGGGGCCACCCTTCTCGGAGCCTCCGTGCTGCCGACGCTCCCCGCTCGACAGGCCGGTCTCCCACAGTCGAAGACCTTCATTGGCCAGGAGCGGTTCCGCCAGGTCGTGAGCAAGGCTCTCCGTGAAAACTGGCGGGACCTCGCCATGGGCGAACGGGTCATGCGCTTTGCCTACGAGTTCCACGGCGTTCCCTACAAGAGCTACACCCTCGAGATCGACGACCGCGTCGAGGCGCCCTCGGTGAACCTTCACGGACTCGACTGCTGGACCTTTTTCGAGGTGGCCTTGGGCCTCGCTCGCATGATCGAGTTTCCTCGCCCCTCCTATGCGCCCGCCGATCTTCTCCGCGAAATCGAATGGACCCGCTACCGCGGCGGTCGCTGCGCAGGCAACTATCTCGAGCGAATCCACTACCTCGCGGAGTGGTATTTCGAAAACGAGGCGCGCGGAAACATCACCGACCTCACCCGCGAACTCGGCGGGGCCGAGCGAATCCGCGGTCGCCAGATCCGAGAGATGACCGTGCTCTACAAGCACTACCGCTACCTGCGGGAGAACCCTTCCCTCCGGCCCGGCATGAAGGCGCAGGAAGCGATGGTCCAGGGACTGCCCGTCTACCACATCCCCCGCAGCAAGGTCGCCCGCATCGAATCGAAACTGCGCAACGGCGACGTGCTCGGCATCGTGACCAAACACCACGGCGGCTTCTGCTCGCACGTCGGCCTCGCGACCCGCACCAAAGACGGGGTCATGCGGATCATGCACGCCTCGAGCAATTCCAAGAAGGTCATCGTCGACAAGAGCATCTCGGGCTACCTCAATCATTACTCGAGCCACCTCGGGCTGCTCGTCGGTCGTCCCCTGCCCCGGAGCAGTGCGATCACCGATCCGGCCGAGTATCAGAAGCGGCTTCGCAAGCTGAAGAGCGCCTGAGTCTTGTCTTTGGGAATCCGGAGCAATGAGCATCGCCGTCTTCGATTCAGGCCTTGGCGGGCTGACCATCCTGCGCGAAATCCGTGCCCTTCTGCCAGGGCTTGCGATCGACTACCTGTCGGACAATGCGGCCTTTCCCTATGGGCCGAAGCCGGAGGGTGAACTCGTGGATCGAGTCACCGTGGTCGTCGATCGGCTGGTGCAAAGCTTGAACCCCGACCTTCTCGTGGTGGCCTGCAACACGGCGAGCACCGTGGTTCTCCCCTCGCTGCGTGAGCGGCTGACGATTCCCGTGGTCGGAGTGATCCCCGCCATCAAGCCCGCCGCCGTCCTGAGCCGGAGCAAGTCGATCGCGCTCCTGGCCACGCCGGGCACGGTCTCGCGGCGCTACACGCATGAGCTCATCGAGGAACATGCAGCCGAGTGCGAAGTGCTTCGCGTCGGCAGCTCCGAACTGGTTCGACTCGCCGAGGACAAGCTGCTGGGCACGCCGGTCGATGAAGCGGCACTCTGGTCCCTGCTCGCTCCTTTCCGCACGCCCGCCGCGGCGGAGGTCGACGTCATCGTACACGGCTGCACTCACTTTCCTCTGGTCGAGCAAGAGCTGTCCGCCTCATTGGGGCGCGATGTGGAGTGGGTTCAGTCGGGACCCGCGATCGCCCGTCGAGTGGCCCATCTCCTCGAACTGGAATCCTCGAAAGGTGAGACTGCCGTCCCGGGGCGCAGCTTTTTCACGGCCTCACCACCTGAGTCCCACGCCTTGGTCAAGGCACTCCGAGATCACGCTCTCTCCGAACCTCGCCTCCTGCCATGACCCACCTTCTCTCG
>ENA-ORXT01001235-ORXT01001235.1-marine-metagenome-genome-assembly--contig:-NODE-1235-length-35352-cov-5.819617_pt1 | contig 35352 bp, 28 predicted proteins | sample MGYA00237868_ERZ511482 | MGnify/ENA metagenome assembly ERZ511482 | reverse complement strand
CGTCACGCTCCACCTAAGGCAGGCACGATTATCGGGGTCTCTTCATATGCCCCTCTCGGTGGCAGAAAACCCCATGTAGAACGAGGGTGACCCTTCACTAAGCGCCATTGGCCTTAGTGCATTTCGGCAGGCGGGAGCGTGATCTCTCGGGAAGGCCGGGGACGGAGGGTCCGGCGGGCTTCGCTCGCCCAGGATGTCGAGTTCACCATCGAAGGCTCGCCTTCCTCCACGATCGGCGAGGATCCCGTTCGCGATCGGGGAGTTTCCCTCGAAGCAAAGAAAAAGGCCGGACCCATTCTGGGGTCCAGCCTTTCTTCTTTTCCAGAGGTCAGCGAGCGAGTGCGGCCTCCGTCAAAGGGGGGATGAGTCGCTGCCCTACGGGATGTTGAGCACCTGACCGGGCTGAATGATGTCTCCGCTGATGCCGTTGGCACCGCGAAGGCCGCTTACGGTGACGTTGTATCGGCGGCTGATCCCGTAAAGGGTGTCGCCACGCTGTACCGTGTAGGTGCGCGCCGTGTAGTTGGGTGCGGGAGCTGGCTGCTGGATGGCGGGCTGGTTGTAGGCGTTGTTGTAGTCGCTCGGATAGTTCGTGACGGGCGCCTGGACCTGTGCATTCGGATCGTAGTACCCACCACTCTGCTGAGCAGGTTGCTGCGGGTAGTAGCCGCCCTGTTGCTGGGTCTGCGCATTCGGATCGTAGTAGCCGCCGCTCTGCTGGTTCGGATCGTAGTACCCGCCATTGGCAGGCTGAGCAGGTTGAGTGCCTTGCGTGCCGGCCGCTGCAGTGCCGTCGCTGCCATACTGGCCGTAGTTGCCGTAGCCATTGTAGCCCCAGGCATTATTGCCACCGCCCGGATTACCGGCGGTGCCTACCGGGTATTGGCAGGAAGTGAGAAATAAGGCGGCGCCGGCGAGGGCGGCAGCACGAGGGAGGTGGATCTTGCGTTTCATCGGGTTCGGTAAGTAGAGAACAACAATAGTACGGAAAACTTGACTATTTGCAAGCGCCAGCTGTCTGGGGCTTAAATGGTACTAGGCATCAAGGCCCTCGGTCCTTTCTATTCAAGACCGAGTCCCTCCCCAGCAGCCGAGCAGAACGACGGCGGTACCCGTCACCTGTCGCAGCCCAAGCGGCCCGGTGTTGCCAGCCAATAAGGAGCCGCCGGAAAGCGAGATCCGCTTTCCGGCGGAGCGCCTGACTGGAAGTGGACGGGTGTTGGTTCAAGAGTTCCCGGGGCTCCCACAAACCGCTGGACGGCATGGGGAAAGATCGGCTTCATTACCTGGGAACCCTTACGAATCGGCATGGATGTACTCGAGCAGCTCAGTCTCGCCCTCGGCCTCGCCGGATTGGCCGGAGTGAATCTCTATCTGACCACGGCGCTGGTCGGCATCGCCGTGCACTTTGATCTGCTGCGGCTTGCCGAGCGGCACGAAGCGCTCGCCGCGGTGGGTCATCCGCTGGTCATCGGAGTCGCGCTCGCCCTCTTTCTGGTCGAGTTCTTTGCCGACAAGATCCCCTGGGTCGACAGCGTGTGGGACGCGGTCCACACCCTCGTACGTCCCGCCGGAGCCATCGTTCTCGGCTTCACGGCTCTTGGCGAAGTCGATCCCGCGCTTCAGGTCGTCGGCGCGCTGATGGCAGGAGGGACGGCTTTGGCCACGCACTCCACCAAGGCGGGAACGCGTCTCCTTGTAAACGCCTCTCCGGAACCTTTCAGCAATATGGCGCTCTCGGTCACCGAGGACCTCGGCGTAATCGGCGGCTTCGTCTTCCTCGCGCTGCTCCCGGTCATCGCCTTCGTGGTCTTCGCGGTGCTTTTTCTAGGCACCGCGTTTCTCCTCCGGCGCATGTACCAGCGAGTGCAGGAGAGACGAGAGAAAGTGGTGACCGCCTGAGACCATCTGCCAAGTGATTGAAATGGATGCATTTGAGGGTGAGATTTCAACCCGCCGCCGGCGGAAGTGTCGAGACGACGGATTTTGGCAACCCAGTCCGGCGTTACTTTGACAGGGTTCAAGATCTTCGGCCTGATGGAAAAGTGCTTCGCGACTAGACCTCGACCACCTATGACCCTGCGGGGAGGACGTTCCATCCATAATCCGCAGAGGATCGCGAAGCTCTTTCCTTGGCCAATGCCTCTCTGTCGGTAGAGTCCTCTTCGAATGGAGATCATCGAGGAAGCGGAGTACCACCACGAGGTGACACCGAAGCAGCTCGACGCCTTTCTCGCTCAGGGATGGCGTCACTTTGGGCCGCTCTTCTTCCGCTATAGTCTCGCCTTCATGTACGGCTCCTTCGAGGAGATCATCGCCCTTCGGGTCGATCTCGAGAATTTTACGCCGACCAAGAGCCAGCGGCGAATCCTTCGCAAAAACGCGGACGTCGAAACCCGCGTGGGTCCCGCTTTCGTCGATGCGCGCAAGGAGAAGATGTTCGTGGAGCACGCCGAGCGCTTCACCGATAATCAGCCGGACTCGATCTACAGTTTCATCTCCAAGGTGCCTGCGACCAGCCCGAACCGCTGCGACAGCCTCGACGTCCTGCTCGGGGACGACCTCGTGGCGACGAGTTTTCTCGACATGGGTGACGAGGCCACCTCAAGCGTCTACGCGATGTTCGAACCTACCCAGGCGAAGCGGGGCCTCGGCATCTTCACGATCCTCGCCGAGATCGAATACGCCCGCGCCCAAGGCAAGCGCTGGTACTACATCGGCTACGCCACTACCGGGCCAAGCGTCTACGACTACAAGAAGCAGCTCCCGGCCCTCGAGGTGCTCGACTGGGAAACCGGCACCTGGTCGCCGATGGCACGGGTGATACGCCCGCAGTAGATCTCAGTTCTCGGTTGTCCGCGGCCCGATGCCGCGCACTACTACCCCGCACTACAACCCGTTTCGTCATGCTCGACATCCGCCAACTTCGCAAAGATCCCGACCTCGTCCGCCAGCGCCTCGCCCTGCGCGACGAGTCCCTCGCGTCGGTGGTCGACGAGATCCTCGCCTTTGACGAGCAGCGTCGAAATGCCGAGACGGAGAAGCAGAAGCTTCAGGGCGACCGCAAGCGCATCAGCAAGGAAATCGGCGCCGCGCGTCAGGCCGGCGAAGACACCAGCGAGATCGAAGCCAAGGTGCGCGGCATCGGCGACGAGATTGAAGCGCTCGACGAGAAGGTGCGCGAGGCCGACACCGCCCAGCGCGAGCGTCTCCTGGCCACCCCCAATCTGCCTCATGCGGAATGCCCGGTCGGCGCCGACGAGAGCGCCAACCCGGAGATCCGGGTCTGGGGCGAGAAACCCGATGTCGTCGATCCGAAGGATCACGTCACGCTCGGCACCGAACTTGGGATGCTCGACTTCGAGGCCGGGGCGCAGCTCTCGGGGAGTGGGTTTGTCGTCTTCCGCGGCATGGGAGCCCGTCTCGAGCGGGCCCTCATTCAGTTCCTGCTCGATCTGCACACGACGGAGCACGGCTACGAGGAGGTGAACCCGCCCTTCCTGATCGGACGCGACTGCATGACCGGCACCGGCCAGCTCCCGAAGTTCGAGGACGACATGTACGGGCTTCCTGCCGACGACCTCTTTCTCGCGCCGACCGCTGAGGTTCCCGTCACCAACCTCGAGCGCGACCGCATCGTCCCATTCGAGGATCTTCCGATCCGCTACGCCGCCTACACGCCCTGCTTCCGCCGGGAGGCGGGCTCGGCCGGACGCGAAAGCAAGGGCCTCATCCGGATGCACCAGTTCGACAAGGTCGAGCTGGTCCAGATCGTCGAGCCGGAGAAAAGCTTTGAAATCCTCGAGGAACTCACCGCCCATGCCGAGAAGGTTCTTCAGCTGCTGGGGCTTCACTACCGGACCATCGAGCTCTGCACTGGCGACATCGGCTTCAGCGCTGCCAAGACCTACGACATCGAAGTCTGGGCACCGGGTCATGGTGCCTACCTCGAGGTCTCGAGCTGCAGCTGCTTTGGCGACTACCAGGCGCGGCGCATGAATCTCCGCTACAAGGACGAGGAAGGGAAAAATCAGACACCTCATACCCTCAACGGAAGTGGCGTCGCTCTTCCCCGGCTCTTCGTGGCTCTCATCGAGACCTACCAGCAGCCCGACGGATCGATTCGGATCCCCGAGGCCTTGGTGCCGTACTTCCACGCCGAGGTCATCCCGGCGAAGTCGTAGGAGAGAGGTGCCTAGTGCCGCGCCAACGGTCTCGTATTTCCTACAGTCCGAGGTGCTTTTTGAGTAGCCTTACTCGGCCTCGGTTCTCCTCGGACGTTTTCCACAGTCAGGTCCACGGCAGGAGACTGAGTTCAATCCTTCCAGCCATTTGCTGAGGAACGATCGTTCCCTGTTCCCCACTGGACAGGTCGCAGTTCCTTCGGGTCGACGACGGCACAGAGGAAAGGGGCTCCTGATAACAGCCTTGCTCTTCCATGTCATCAATGTATCATAAAGATTACAATGTATTTACGAGTGAACACTTGATCGTTCGCTCCCCTTTAAGCCCCCCCCAATCTTTTCTTATGAAAGCCCCGTCCCCCTATCGGTTGACTTTGTCGGTTCTTGCCCTGCTTTGCGGGGCCGAGTCCGCCCAAGCCGTTCTCGTATCGTTCGCCGCCACTTACAACTTCGCTAACCCCACGGCGACGAATGGAGCTGCTGGGCAGGCTGTTCACACGGTCTCGGGCACCTGGGGCTCGTTCGACATCATCGTTCTCGACGGCAATGGAAATCCCGGAGGCTACTTTGACAACAATCTCGGCATCGGCGGCACGGATGGAGTCGATTTCGGGATCAACGCCGGCGACGCCCCTCTGACGTTTACTTTCGGAAACTATACGGGGCTTCTCGCCAGCCAGACGGGGTCACCCAATGGGCAGACCTTGCTGATTGAGAATATACGCTTCGGCCGTTTCGGAGGGAACGCCAACGACGCGGGTCGGTATGCGGATTCAAACGGCAATTCTTTCACCTTCAGCCAGAACGGAGTTGGTTTCGACACCTCGATTCCCAACACCGACCGCTACGTGTTCGGCACCCCCCTCACGAACACGCCGGCTGCGACTCCGCCGACTTCCTCTTTTCCCGCCGTGGGCGCGACCGGCCTCAATGTCGGAGAAGGCGGATCCCTCTCGATAGCGGGTCTCATCGGCAATCCTCGCTTTGACGTCGAGCAGATCGTTTTCACGATCGTCATCCCCGAGCCGTCGCGAGCGCTTCTGGTGGGACTTGGCGCAGGTCTGATACTGCTCCGCCGCAGACGCTGAGCACAACGCGTCAGTACATACCGCCCACGCGCCATTCCTCCATCAACTCCTCGGGGATCTCCTCGATGAAACGGGAGGGCCGCTGGATGACGTCGCCGGTGTGGCTGCCGTACCACATTTCGGGGACCAGAAGATGCAGGTCGTCCTTGGCTCGGGTCGCGGCGACGTAGAAAAGCCGCCGCTCCTCCTCGAGCTCGTCTTCGGTGCCTTTGTCGACGACGCGGCCCAGCGGGAACATGCCTTCGTTGCACCAGAGAACGAAGACGGCTTTCCACTCGAGTCCCTTCGCCTGGTGGACGGAACTTAAAGTGACCACCTCGGTGTCGTCGGCCTCGGCATTGCGCTGGGTGCCGGGTCCGCCGTCGGTGCCGGAGAGCAGGGCGAGCTGGGAGAGGAACTCTTCCATGTCCTCGAAGTTGGCCGCATAATTGGCGAGCTGCTCGAGGTCCTGCTTGCGGTTCTCGGCGTTGTCGTAGCTGCTGACGAGGACGTCTTCATAGACGCCACCCAAGACGGAGGCGATCATCGATCCTGGCGGCACGAAGCCCATGCCCTCCTCTTCCTCCACGAGGAACTCGTCGAGGGTCCAACCGATCTGATCCCACTGGGACTGCGATCGCTTGGGCGGGGTGAGGTCCTTGAACACTCCTGAGAAAGCGGGGGGCAGGACGCCTTTCAGTTCGTCCTCGTTGATCTTCTTCCACTGCTGCCAGAGCTTCTGGGCGGAGACGCCGCCGATGCCCGGGAGCATCCGCGCGATGCGCAGGAAGCTGACCTCGTCGCTCCGGTTCACCGCGAAGCGCAGGAAGGCGGCGACGTCCTTGACGTGAGCCTGCTCGAAGAAGCGGAGTCCGCTGGTGATGGTGAACGGGATGTCGCGCCGGGTCAGTTCCATCTGCACTTCCATGCTGTGATAGTGGGCGCGGTAGAGGACGGCCATTTCCTCGAGCTCGATGCCTTCGTCGCGAAGTTCGAGGAGTCGCTGGGCGACGAAGGCGGCCTGGGCGCTGGCGTCGGGGACGCGGACCAGAGCGGGCAGGACTTCGCGGGACTTGCGGTGCGCCCTGAGGTCCTTGGGGAACTGCTTCTCGTTGTGGCCGATGGAGGCGTTGGCGAGTTCGAGGATCTCGGGGGAGCTTCGGTAGTTGGTCTCGATGCGATGCTCGGTGGCCTCGGGGTAGCGAAGGGTGAAGTTGAGGATGTTCTCGAAATTGGCGCCGCGCCACGAGTAGATCGACTGGGCGTCGTCGCCGACCGCCATCAGGCTGCCGTTGCGGGAGAGCACGTCGATGAAGTCGCTCTGGATCGCGTTGGTGTCCTGGTACTCGTCGACGAGGACGTGCTGGAACTTGCTGCTGTAGCGGGTGGCCAGTTCCTCATTCTCCTGCAGGAGCCGAAGGGGGAGCACGAGCAGATCGTCGAAATCGACGCTGTTGGTGGCGCGCTTGCGCTTTTCGTAGCCCTTCATGACCATGTCCACCTGAGGGAGCAGCTCGTCGAAGTAGGGATAGCGGAGCTCGAGGATTTCCTCGAGCGGGGTGCTGGTGTTGACCACCAGGCTGAAGATCTCGGCGAGCACGTTGGCCTTGGGGAAGCGCTTCTCGGTGGTGTCGATTTCCTCGGCGGCGATCACCGAGGAGAGCAGATCCTTCTGGTCTTCGCGGTCGAGGATCGAGAAGCCCGGCTTGCAGCCGATGAGCTCGCCGTGCATGCGCAGGAGGCGGTTGCCGACCGAGTGGAAGGTGCCGCCCCAGAGCTGGTTGGCGTCGAAGGCGACCAGTTCGGCTGCCCGGCTGAGCATCTCCTTGGAGGCCTTGTTGGTGAAGGTGAGCAGGAGGATGTTCTGAGGCGAGACGCGCTGCAGCAGAAGCCAGGCGACGCGGTAGACGAGGGTGCGTGTCTTGCCGCTGCCGGCGCCTGCGATGACGAGGGCACGGCCGGGAGGCGAGCTTACGGCCGCGTACTGCTCGGCGTTGAGTTCCGCCTTGAAGTCGATGCCCGAGCCGCCCCCGCCGGGGCGGGGTTCCAGAGTGTACTCGCGGGCCATCGTTTCCGGGCTTGGCGAGGACTAGGCAGCGAAGTCCTCGCCGGGGTTGGCCTCGCCGCGGCGGACCGCCTTGACGTGCTGGCGGTAGCGCTTGAGCTCCCGCTTCACGACCGGCACCAGGATGAAGACCCCGATGAGGTTGAACACCGCCATGAGAAAGAGGAAGGCCTCCGAGAAGGCGATAACTTGGTTGAGAGCGATGACGGCTCCCACGAGGATGAAGAAGAGGAAGATCAGCTTGTAGATGAACACGCTGAAGGCGTTGCGTCCGAACAGCGCACCCCATGCCTGCTGTCCGTAGTAGGACCAGGTCAGAAGGGTGGAGATCGCGAAGATCAGAGCTGCCGCCGTGAGCAGGTACTTGAAATTGTCGTTGACCGTCTCAAAGGCCGCCGAAGTCATCTTAATACCGGTGGCAGTTGAATTATCCTGATTGAACTCCGCGAGCTGGTAGACCGGAACGGTGGCCGTGGGGTCAGCGGCGGCGGGATCGGTTGTCATCGAGGAGCAGATGACAAGAGCCGTCATCGAACAGACAACGACGGTGTCGATGAACGGCTCGAGCAGAGCCACGAGGCCCTCGCTTGCCGGGTAGCGGGTGCGGACGGCGGCGTGGGCAATGGGTGCCGAGCCGAAGCCGGCCTCGTTGGAGAAGGCGGCGCGCCGAATGCCCCAGATCAGGGCGAGGAGAACGCCGCTGACGCCGATCGTCTTGAAGTTCCACGCCCCGTCCCAGATTGCCTGGAAAGCGCCGCCGAGGTTGGCGCGGTTGGAGATCAGCACCACGATGCAGGAAATCACGTAAAGACCACACATGATCGGGACGAGAAAGGCGGTGATTTTGCCGATGGCCTTGATGCCGAAGATGATGATCGCTCCGACGATGAGCATGATGGCGATGCCGAAGATCATCTTGCCCTGACCATCGGCGAAGAAACTGGCTTCCTCGCCGGTGACCCGCGTGAGCTGCTCGAGGGACTGGTTCACCTGGAACATATTGCCGGCGCCGAGGGCGGCAATGGCACAGCAGATGGCAAAGCCGGTGGCGAGGAACCAACCGAGGCCCTTCATATCGCGCTCGGCGAGTCCGTCCTGAAGGTAGTACATCGCACCACCGAAGACCTTTCCGTTGGCTCCGACGCGGCGGTACTTTACGCCGAGCGTGCACTCGGCGAACTTGGCGGTCATGCCGAAGAAGCCCATGACGAGCATCCAGAAGGCCACGCCCGGTCCGCCGTAGGCAATGCCGACGGCGACACCTGCGATGTTGCCGAGACCGACCGTGCCCGAGATGGCCGAGGTGAGAGCCTGGAAATGACTGATCTCACCCGGGTCGCCCGGGGAGGAGTACTTGCCGCGAACCGTGCTGATGGCGAGTGGGAGACTTCGAATGTTGATGAATAGGAAGACCAAGGTGAGAACGATGGAACTTCCGGCGAGCCAGAGGAGGACAAGAGGGATGGGCTCCGGGCTGCCGTCGCGGTTGTTTTTGACGAGTGGCTGGCGAGCGACGGCATTGCCATCGGCGTCGATACCATTGTCCTTGAGCAGGAGACCGGAGAAGACGACGTCGTTCAGCTGGTTTGCGATCGGGGTCATCGTCGCCTCGATGGCGTCGGCCTTCGAGTTGAGGTCGATCTTCTTCAGAAACTGACCTAGGGGACCTTCGTCGGAGCTCTCCTCAGTGCCGGCAACATCGGTATCGGCATCGACTTCTGACGTTTCTGCCGTCTCGTCGTCCTCTTTTGCCTCCGAGATCTGTTTCCCTTCGGCGTTGGCGTCGGTGCCGGGTGCGTCCGTGACGGTGGCGGGAGCCTTCTCGGGTTCGGACGCTGGTGTGGCTTTTGCCGCAGCCTTCGCCTTGGCGTCGGGGCTGCCCTTGGCAGGCGCGTCCCCCTTGCGCTGACTTTTGCCCTCGGCCGCAGCTTCACCTTGAGGCCCCTTCGGCCCCTTCGGGGCAGGGGCAGCTTTGCCGCTTCCGGATTTTGATTTGCCTGGGGTCGTCGCGGGTGCTTTCTCGGACCTGGCTTTGGCTTTGGAATTGGAGTTTGGCTGACTGGCGTTGCCGGCTTTTGCCTTGGGTCCCTTGGTGCTTTTTGAACGGTCCCCGGCGGGTGCCGGCGCGCCGGGGGTGGCCGGATCGATGGTCTCGGCCGGCTTCTCGGCGGCAGGTGCGGGCTGCTTCTTGAAAGCCTGCGCCGCTTCCTCAGCGGCCTTCCGGCTCTGCTCGATCTTTTCAGCAGTCTCCGGTGCCTGTGGCAGGGGCGTGTCCTGCGCCTGGGCGAACCCAAGAACGAAGAGCCAGGAGATCAGCAAAAAGGGGAGGGAGCGACGAATCAAGCGGGCTCCAGACAGGGAAACATTCATAAGATGGGACAAAAAGAATCCCGCGAGAGTAGGGCGGCGTATTGCCGGTGCCAACCAATTTCCTTGAGTCACAGGCGATCTGCCACCTTCTCGCACGGGGAGAGCGAACGTCCTGGTCCGCTGCAACTTCGACCCTCCGGGCTGCCATCGTCCGGGGGCAGGATGCCATTCCCAGGCACCCCGATCCGGGGTAGGGTGCAACCCCTGCGTCCTGCGAAACTTTCTCATCGCTGCGGGGTTCCCTCTGATCCAGCTTTCACCCTGCCATGAACGGTCCATCACTTCCATCCACTCTATTAGCGCTCGCCCTGGCGGCGCCTGTTTTTCTGACTCAATGCGCCAAGAATCCCGCCGATGACGTGGACGCGGCCACGGTTGGGGAGCTGGGGGCCGAGCAAGCCGCGCCTGTCGCCGTCGAGGAGGAAGTCATTCCGGTGGTCTACGTCTTCACCGACGACTCCAAGGTCGGGTTCACCGGATCCAAGGTGACAGGTGCTCATTCGGGTGGCTTCACCAATTTCACCGGACAGTTCGAAATCGTCGGCGAGAAGCTTTCCCCCGCAGGCAGCCATCGCGTCCGCATTGACATGAAGTCGCTATACACCGACGACGACCGTCTCACCGAGCACCTGCTCGGTCCTGACTTCTTCGACACGGAAAAGATTCCGCTGGCGACCTTCGAACTCGACCAGGTGACTCCCCGCGAAGGCGAGGCCGACAGGTATGACCTGTCCGGCACGCTCGATCTGCATGGCAAGACCAAGAGCATCAGTTTCCCGGCCAAGGTGACCGGTGACAAGGATCGGATCGACGTCGAGGCCGAGTTCAAGATCAACCGGATGGACTTCGGCATCGTCTACCCCGGCAAGGCCGATGACCTGATTCGCGAGGATGTCGTCATCCGCTTCAACATCGGTGCGGCTCCCGGCGAGCCGAAGTCGCTCCAACTCGGCGGCCCCGACCTGACTGCGCCGGCCCCGGGCGGTCCGGGTGACGGCGGTGTCAGGGGCAAAGGCAAGGGTGGCAAAGGCGGAGACGGCCGCGGCAAGGGCGGTCGAGGATGGGGCACCCCCGAGGAGAGAGCCGAGCGCTTTGCCTCCACCGATGCGAACGGCGATGGCGTCATTACCCAGGACGAGTTCTCGGCCCGCATGGAGGAACGCATGGCCGAGCACATGGCTCAGAACCCCGAACGCGCCGCCGAAATGCAGGAGCGCATGGGCGAGATGAAGGAGCGCATCTGGGGCTTCATGTCGCAGGCTGACGCCGATGGGGACAGCGGTCTGACTTTCGACGAACTCGAGGCCGGCCGAGAGCGCATGGAAGCGGAGCGCGCCTCTGGTCGTGGAGGCGACCGGGGTGGCCCTCGCCGCTCCGAAGGCGACAACACCGAGGGCTCCGGAGTCACGGAGCCAGCCGGCGAATTTCAGCCCTAGGAGCAATGACGCGCGGTTAAGGGCCACCCTCGTTCGACGTGGGGAGTTCCTGCCACCGTGGGGAGCAATTCAAGAGTCCCGCAAAGAATGTGCCTGCCTGAAGGTGGATCGTGACGTCCCGGCGCGCTGGCGTTGCCATAGGGCGAGTTGCGGGCTTCAAGGCAAAACGCTCGTGCCCGACGGGAGATGTAGTGGTTCATCCTTTCAATCGTGCCGATGCCGGACTTCAAGGACACCACGCCGTTCGTGCTGAAGAACCACTTCAACGCCGAACTCGTCGCCGAAATGGTGGACGCCTTCGCGGATGCGTGGCCCGCCTTTGCCAAGGCGGCCTTCCGCAAGACCGCGCTCCAGGGGCTCGACCAACTCGAGTTCTCCGGCCGCACCCGGCACCTCGCGGCCGCCCTGCGCAGCCACCTTCCCGAGGACGTCCCCGAAGCGCTCGACATTCTCGTCGCCGCCCTGCCTCCGGCACCCGAGGGCGAGGAGGTCCGTATCCACGATCACTGGTGGCTGTGGCCGCTGGGTGATTTCATCCGCGACTACGGCGGCGACCATTTCGAAGCCTCGATGGCGGCCTGCTATGAGCTGACCCAGCGCTTCAGCGCGGAGTTCGGGATTCGCCCCAGCCTCGCCGCCGAGCCGAAGAAGGGTCTTGAGCGTCTGCTTCACTGGACCGCCGACCCCAACCTTCACGTGCGCCGGCTCGCTAGCGAAGGATCGCGTCCCCGCCTCCCCTGGGCTTCGCGGCTGGACCTCCCGCGACCTGCAGTCGTTCGGATCCTCACCGCTCTGCGGGACGACCCTGCCCTCTACGTGCGACGCTCCGTGGCCAACCATCTCAACGACCTTGGCAAGGACGACCCCGAGTGGCTCGTCGAGCTTCTTGGAAAATGGCAGCGCGGCGCCAAGCCGAAGCGACTCTGGGTCATCCGCCACGCTTTGCGCAATCACATCAAGCAGGGACACCCCGGCGCCCTCGCCCTCCTCGGCTTTGGGAACGCGAAGCTCGCGGAAGTAAACCTGGAGATCTCCCCGAAGCTCGTCCCTCTTGGCGAAACTCTGGTGCTGGTGTTCTCTGCGAAGAACGCCTCCAAGGACCGCGCTCCGCTCCTCGTCGATTTCTCGATCCACTACCAGAAGGCCAACGGAACGCTCTCCAAGAAGGTCTTCAAATGGACCGAGCGCGAGGTCGCTCCCGGCGAGACCCTCGAACTGACCAAGAAGCTCACAATGGTCCACCGCTCCACCCGTGTCCTTCACCCCGGGGAGCACCGAGCCGAGGTGCAGATCAACGGTGAGATCTTCGCTGCCGAGGGCTTCGCTCTTCAGTTTTAGAAAAGCGGGTCGAGCGACCCCATTGACGTGCCCGCCCACAGCCGTTGCAATTGAGGCATGCGCTCTCTCCTGTCCCTTGTCCTGATTTTTAGCCTCGCGGCCTGGGCCGCCACCTCATCGGGTCGGGAGTTGCCCAATGTCGTCATCATCTATGCCGACGACCTCGGTTACGGCGATCTCTCCTGCTACAACAAGGAGGCTGCCTACCAGACGCCGCGCCTCGACCGGATGGCAAAGGAAGGAGTTCTCTTCACCGACGCGCACAGTCCCTCGACGATCTGTTCGCCCTCTCGGTACGGACTCTTTTCCGGTCAGCAGGTGCACCGCACTGGAAGGCGCTCCACTGCTTTTGAAGGACCGAGCGGTCCGAGCTACCTCGCGCCCGGCGAGATGACCATCGCCGACATGATGAAGAAAAAAGGCTATCGCACCGGGGTGTTCGGCAAGTGGCACCTCGGCCTCACCTGGTACGACAAGAAGGGCAAGCGCCTCGGTGGCGGCTTCGACAACTCGCTGCTCATTGACTACGAGAAGAGCACCCCGCTCGAGGACGGCCCCAACCAGCGCGGCTTCGATGAATCCTTCGTGACCCCGAACTGCCCCACCACCGACCCGCTCTACCTCTACATCGAGAATGGCGAAGTCGTCGCCCCGGCCGACCGGCGATACGACCCGAACACGACGCCCAACCCCGGCGGCAAGTGGCGCTGGGACAACGACGCCGGCTGGATGGCGCCCGACTACGAGTTCATCGATGCCGATCTGCTGTTCTACGACAAGACCCTCGAGTTCATCACCAACCACCGCGAAGCTCATGCGGACCAGCCCTTCTTCGCCGTGTTCTCCACGCAAATTGCTCATGCTCCCGTGCTGCCCTCCGCCGAATTCGAAGGGAAATCCGGGGCCGGCCCGCGCGGTGACTTCGTCCTCGAACTCGACACCCTGGTCGGCCGACTTCTCGACCAACTCGAGACGCTCGGCATCGACGACAACACCCTCGTTCTGTTCAACTCCGACAACGGTCCCGAAACGCTGCACTTCGTGTGGATGCAGGAGGATCACCAGCACGACGCCTCCGGCGGCTGGCGCGGCATGAAACGCGACGGCTGGGAAGGCGGTCACCGGGTCCCCTTCATCGCCCGCTGGCCCGGCCGGATCCCGGCGGGACGGGTCACCAGCCAGATGACCAGCACCACCGACGTCTTCGCGACCGTCGCCTCAGTGATCGGCTTCGAACTCCCTGACGAAGTCGCCGTCGATAGCTTCGACATGCTCCCGGCGATTCTCGGCCTCGTGGACGATGCCGATTCGATTCGCCCGCACCTGCTCACCCAGAGTTTTCGCTCCGAATTTCAGCTCCGTCTTGGCGACTGGAAGTATCTCGACCACGCCGGTTCCGGGGGCAACGGCTACGACAAGGGTCTTCTGGAAAAGTACGCCCTTCCCGAAAACGTCCCCGATGCCCCTGGCCAACTCTACGATCTCGCCACCGACCCCGGTGAAACCAAGAATCTCTACGAGGAGCTCCCGGAACGGCGCAAGCAGCTTCAGGCCCTGCTGGAGGAACTCACGAAGGGAGACGACAGTCGCAGCGCCCCTCTCGGTCGCAAGCCGCTGGGTATCGAAGCGGTGCCGTCCCTGCGTTAGGACTTGCCGTAGTGCTCACGCCGGATCTCTACGAGCGCCTCGACCAGCCCTTCCCGGTCGGGTTCCTCAGGCAGATCGCTGGCCGCGTAAAGGCCTGCGATCTTCTCGACTTGCTCCTCGGCTCTGGCAATCAGATCGTCGTACTCGTACTCCCCAGCCTTGATGCGGAGCAGTTCCTCGGCATCGGTCCGGCGCACGCGCAGCTTCCCCTCTCGGGCAATTTCGCTGGCCATCGCGAGTAGCCGGAAGGTGTGCATCAGATTCTTCGAATCGTAGTTTCGCCCGTGGGCGACATTTGCGGCGTAGCGGCTCTCGTTCCGGTTCGCGAGCCACTTCTGGTATTCGGCGTACTCGCGGACGTGACGCTTGTAGGCATCGAGATTGAACTGCATCCAACCGATCGGTTCGACCTCGCGCTCGACGCTGCTGCAAAGCACTTCGGCGGATTCCTCGGAGCCAAAGATCCCTCGGTAGCCGAGGCTCCCGTCCCCGTCGAAGAAGAGAGCGTGCAATTCCCGCATGTGCGGAACGTTGACCGCCCCGATTCGATCGATGTCGAGATCTCGCTCCGCCAGCCACTCAACCAGCGGCAGCGAGCCCTGACCTTCGACCACGTGGCAAAACGATAGGGCGGTCCGACGCGGGCCTTCCATCGGGTTGACGATTTTTTTGTTCAGCCCACGCGCCTTGCGGACCTGGGCCATGGCATAGCCCGCGAAGGTGGCTTGGCAGCGTTTGGAAAGGACCATTTCCAGGCGAATCCGGTCCATGAGGGGACTGCGAAAGCGCACGCAGTCTTGAGGCATGTAAAGCAGCTCGAGGATGTTCGGATTGTTCTTGGCCAGAAGCTCGATGAATCGTCCGATCTCGTAGTAGGTCTCGTCATTGTTCGCGTCGCTCACCTGCTGAATCTCGTCGAGTCCGTAAAACAGGCTTTGAGGGGCAACGAAAACGCCGCGCAGATCGGTATCCGATTCGGGGTGATCGGTCCCGTAGGCACGACTGCCGGCCACGCATTCGAAAAGAAGTGCTTCCGGTGATCTGGCTTCTTCGAGTGTCATCGGTCGAGAGCTTCGAGGAAGAGCGCGTCGAGAAGGTCCATGGGCGCAGATCGTCGCGGCAGTGCCTCCACCTTGTCTGCTACGGCCAGCAGGCTGTCTTCTACGTATTGGTCGAGCGTCGTGCTGCGGGGAATCGCGTCGCCTTCTCCGCCGTCGGCCTTGGCGGCAACCATGTCATCGATCTCCGAGCGAAGTGATGGGTGGAGATCTGCCGCTTCCAGAAGCACGGTAAATTCAACGGGAGCCGGTTTCCCTGTCGCGAGCACGTAGCGCGCGGCCAGCGTGGCGCGCAGCGCATAGAGGTATTTTTTTGCGGTGACCACACCGGTCTCGGCAATGGTGCGCGAGAAATTCTTTCCGAGCCCGACGTAGTGATACGCGTTCGCCTTCGGACTAAACACCTCTGCGGTAAGCGCTCTCCAGCGCTTCATGAACTCGGCGTCCTCGTTGTAGACTTCCGGGGAGTGGAGCCATTCGCAGAGCGGCCCGTTCGACTTGGCGAACAGCCTTAGGGCCTTGCGCAGATCCCACCCGCTGAGGTCGAGATTCTCCGCATCCACCCCGAGGTCGAGGCTTTCCGTGGGAGCGGTGATGGCGAGATAGCGCTCCTTGGGCCAGACAAACAGAAACCGGACGTCGTAGTCGCTGTCCGCCGAGGCAAACCCCCAGGCGCGACTCCCCGACTCGCAGGCGTAAACCACACGAAATCCGTGCTCCTTTGCGAGCTCGGTGAGTCGTTCCTGAATTCGTGCCCTCATGCCTCTCGAACCTACTGCACTCCCAAAGGAACAAAAGGGGCCTTGAGTATCAGGAGATAGGCTCTTTTGCTGCGCGACCTTACCGGCCATTCACCGTGTAGGAGTCCCGCACCGTCGGGACGATGGGAGCCGGAGCTGCCAAGCTCCGGCGGACCGCCCTTGCCTCCTATGTCGGCGCAAGGCGCCGACATCGGCCCGACGGTGCCGTCCTCGTACAAAGTGGAAGTGGCAGTTCGAACGCCCAGGGCGATGATCCCCGATCGCTGCGCCCTATCTAAGCGCCATCCCTTCCAAACCCCTCAAGGCAATGACCCGGCAGTCCTCGGCCTTGAGGTGGTCCTTGTAGGCGCGGAACTTGTCGGGGTCGGTGTTGATCCAGGGATGTTTGATGTCGGGGACGCCGTGGAAGGTCATGACGGCGACCTTGCCGTCGCCGGCCTTGGCGACGGCGTCCTCGAATTGCTTGAGGATGCTGTCGGGCTTGCCGTCGAAGGCTTGAGGAAGGCGGAGGTGATTGTCGACTTCGGGGTCGAAAGCCTCGCTGTCCCCAGCGCGGGGGTAGCGGTAGCCACGCTCGCGGAGGATTTTCTCGGCCTCGTCGCTGGTCTGAGAGCCGGGGTAGCAGAAGGTGACGGGCCGGGCGATGCCGTAGCGTCGCTCTGGCTCGCGATATAGGCGATATCGGCCTCCAGCCGGTCGCGCTTCTGCTTGGTGACCGTTGCGTGCCTGCGGTTGTGATTGCCGATCTCGAAGCCGGCCCGGTCGAGTTCCTGAATCTGTTCCCAGGTCATGTAGTGCTCCTTGCCGGCGATGAACTCGAAACCTTCGGTGATGAAGAAGGTGGCCCCAAACCCGTACTCCTGAAGGAGCGGCCCCACGAAGGTGGCGTGACTCGCGACGGAGTCGTCGAAGGTGAGCACGACGGTCCGCTTGGGAACCGGCGGCTTAGAAGCATCCGGTTCCGTGGTCTGGGCCAGCGCTCAGACGCTGACCGCGATCGCCGGCAGAAGCGGAACGAACTCGGGGCGCAGGCGCGTCATCTCGATCGGCGGGTGGCGCCGCGAGCGCGAGAAGGCATTCCTAGCCGACCGTTTCCGCGTCGCCCGACCTGGGTCCGGTCTCGAAGATCTTGATGATGCCAGCGAGGACGCAGATGAGGAACTGGCTGAGCCAGACGAAGCCGAGGATGACCCAGAGGCCGCTGGTGAAGCCGTAGCTGTGGAGCCCGATGCCGAGGTTGTTGGTGCCGAACCAGCTGAACAGGGTGATGCTGCCGAGCCAGACCGAGCAGACGTGGATACCGATATCCCGAATATACCCGGCCAGCCGGGCGTGCAGGATAATCATGGCCCAGAGGACGATCATGAGGGCGCCGTTCTCCTTCGGGTCCCAACCCCAGAACCGGCCCCAGCTCTCGTTGGCCCAGATGCCACCGAGGACGGTGCCGACCAGGGAGAACAGGAGGCAGAAGCAGACGATGCCATAGACGTTGCGGGTGAGGTCTCTGCCTACGGTGTCGGTGACCGGCTTGTCGGAGGGGAACGGTGCACGAGTGGGCGAGCGGTCGCCCAAAAGGAAGAGTCTTCGCAGGATCCAGAAGTTGGAGATGGCGGCTGCGAGCACGGCGGCGGCGTAGCCGATGTTGATAATAATGACGTGGGTCGCGAGCCAGAAGTTGGTGTCGAGCACGGCGATGAGCGGTTCCATGGTGTCCTTGCCGCCGTGGAAGTCGTACTTCCGGGCGACGAAGAGTCCGAGAGCCCCGAGGAAGGGAGCGAGAGCGAGTGACATCCGGTTTCGCTGGACGAACTCGATGAGAATGAGGAGTCCGACGACGACGGCGGTGATGAAGAGGATCGTCTCGTAGAGGTTGGAGATCGGGGGTCGGCCTCGGATGAGGCAGCGGGTGACGATCCCGCTGACGAGAAGCGCGAGTCCGATCACGGTGGCGATGCCGCCGCTCCAGAAAAAGGCGGTGGGGACGCGGCCGGTGGCGGAGCCGAGCCAGCTGAAGGCAATCAGGATGAAGCCGATGACAAAGACGATCATCGAATTGAGGATGGGGTTGCGTTCGTTGAAGCGGGCCTCGCGGACGATCTGCCTGCCTTCGCCGCGGGCGGCGGCCTCGCCGGTGGTCAGGTCGTGGAGGGCGGCAAAGGGCGTGGCCATGCCTTCGAAGGAAGTGCCGGCAGCGCCGAGGTCCTCGAGAAGGCGGGCGCGCTCGGCGGCCCAGGGTTGGGCTTTTTCAAAGACGGCGGCGCCGAGGACGAGCTGCTGCGGGGTGAACCAGCGGCTGTCGTCGTCCTCCTCGACGAGGACGTCGGGGGCGGGCCGGTCCTCGGGTCCGATGGCGAAATCTGGTGGTGGAAAGAGAGCCAGTTGGGACTCGTCGTTTTCCAGGCCGGCGATGCGCTCGAGAACGGAGTTCCATTTTCCGGAAGCACCGGCTTCGTAAATTTTCGCCATGCCTTCGGCATCGATGCCGGAGCGGCGGGCGAGACGCAGGGCGGCACTTGGATCAAGCCCGTCGAGGGCTTCGCTCAGCCGGTCGCCCTCGGCATAGGTGGCGCTCCCTTTCGGCGGACGAAAGCCGTCGAAGGCGTGACTCATCTGCAGGTAGTCGACGTATTTACTGGCGAGGTTGAGCAGGTCCTGCTCGACCTTTTCGAGACTGTCGAAGCCGTCTTCATGGGCGCGCGCCTTGGTCTGGTAGTCGCCGGCCAGCTTCATGAAAGCTTCGTGGCGGGGCACGATTTCGTTGAAAGAGTACCGGTCGCGCTTTTCACGGTCGATGACACCAATGCGGGTCATGATCTTGGTGTTGTCGACAAGGAAGACGGGTAGGTCGTTGGCGACGTCCGGCTGGAACAGGACCAGGTAGAGCCACTGGGAGGGAGTGATCTTCTTCGGCTTGAGAGCTTCCGCTTCCTCGTCTTCGCCTTTCTCTTTGGCCTTGGCCTTGAGTTTCTTGACCTCGACGTTCTTGGGGTGGTAGATCGTACCGTCCGAGGCTTCGACGATCTTGAGGGTCTGGGTGTTGGAGTATTTGCGGAGCTTGAGCCGGGCGAAGGTGTCGAGCGGCATGAGGCGTCCGCCACTCTGGATGGGGAGGGTGGCAAGCTGGTCGAGGACCTGCTCGTGGATTTCGGCGTCCTTGTCGAAACGGGGGATGCGCGGCTCGGCCGCGCTCGTGAAAGCGGGGAGCAGGAGGAGGACGGCGAGAAGCCGGAGAACGGAGAAGGGACTCGTCATGTTGGTGGACGCGTGGGGAGCTTCAGGATTTTTCGAACTAGGCGGCAGCGGTCCGCTCGAGGAGGCGCTTGCGGTTGCGGGCCTGTCGTCGGAGGTACTCGAAGAGCTTGAGGCAGAAGTGGTAGAGAAGGCCGAAGGTGGCGGCGATGCAGGACCACTTGGGCCACTGGTCGGAGGGGTTTTTGGAGACGGCGAACTGCGAGTAGACGGGGGCGTCGGGGCCTTCACCGAGCTTGCCCCAGCTCTCCTGATAGAGAACGTAGCCGGATTCGCGCATCGGCAGGTTCATGGTGATGTGGATGTTGCGTTTCTCGTCGGCGACTTTCTGAGTGACCCAGCTGCTGTACTCGTCGGGGGTCTTGGTGCCGGGGTGGTAGCTGTGCTTGAAGCGGTCGAGCGTGAGCGCAAAAGGGATGACCCATGATTTCTTGCCGAGGCGCAGTGCGAAGGAGCGGCCGTCTTTTTCGATGACGAAGGGCTCGGGGTTGGTGCCGTGGAGAAAGCTCTCGGCGAGGGGTGCGCTCGGGTCGGCGGGATCGACGACCTTGAACTGGATGCCGGGCAGGTTGCGCTCGGCTTCCTTTTCCTTCTCGACGCCTTCGATGGCGTATTCGCTGGGAGCGGTGCGGATGATCTTGGAGTTGCGTTCGTAGCCGCTGAGCTCGATTTCGAAGGGGAGCTCGGCGCCGTGAAAGCTGCGGCTTTGATCGCCAGTGAGGTCGTCGAACTTCGTCATGGGAATGACGAGAGCCTCGCGGGTGCGTCCTTCGCCGCCGGTTTCACCGGGCTGGATTTCCTCGATCTCAAGTTCCCACTCACGGTAGCTCTCGACTTCGTTGGAGGTCTGGCCGACGCGGAGGTCGAGGTAGCCGTCGGTCTTGTACAGGTGAGTGACCAGGCCGCTGGCGAGCATCGCCATGACGGAGAGGTGCGCGATGAAGATGCCGAAGCGTTTTGGATCCTTGCGCACCTTGATCAAGGCGCCGCAGGTCATGTTGACGAACAGGAGGCTCATCAATAGGAGGCCGCCCGGCAGGGGAATGCCGAAGGCGCTATCCGTCTCCGTGCCCCAGATGGTCATCGGTTGTACGAAACCCCAGGAGGTGAAGTACTTGCTGACGGCGGCGTGGATGCCGAGGTCGCGCTGCGCGAGGGTGCCGAGGAGGGTCAGCACGAGCAGGAGGAACATGACGGTGATCGCCAGACCAAAGGAGGTCAGGAAGGCGAAGACGCGGGCGGGCAGTGAGCGGGACGAGGCGGTGGCGGCCATCGGTGGATTGGTTGCGGGCGAAGCGGAGGCGTGAGTGCTCCGGAGGCACGGTGAAGGATACGCGGGAGACGGGCTCCTGGTTTCAGTCGGTGCGAGTTCGGCTACTCGGGAGCCGAGCGCTCGGAGCGGGCGCGGAAGCGGAGCGAGGCGACGAAGTCGTCGAAGTTGGCGGCTTCGGCAGCAACGAGGTCGCTGGGACCGGTCATCTTGGCGAAGCCGGTGAGGCCCTGTTGCTCGTGAATGAGTCCGAGGAGTCGGTAGCCTTCCCTGGGGGCCTGCCCCATGCCGCTGAAGGTGCCTTCGAAGTCGACGAAGAAGGCTTCGCCGGAGAGGAAGGGTTTCATGGCGAGGTTGCCGAGTTCTTCGGCGGTGAAGGGTTCGAGCCCCATCTGTCGGCGCCAGCGGTCGAGGTTGGCCTGAATGCCGCCGGCGTTGCCAGGCATGAAGGTCAGGTAGCACTCGCCTTCGTCGTTGGGGCCGAAGGTGAAGTTGATCATCCGCATCTGCGAGGAGGGCGCGGGTTTCCAGCTTTCGGGGGTGTCGAACTCGAAGGGTGGCTCGCCGGGTGCGGATGCTCCTTCACCGGAGGCTGGTCCTGCCACGGCCGGCATGGCGGGTGCTTCAGGATTGATTCCGAGGCGCTCTTCCTCGCTGAGACCCGGGCGCGGCGCGGCGCGGAACTCGGAGATCGGTCGCTTGTCGGTGATCTCGACACGGTCGGGGAGTCGCTCGCAACTGGTGAGAGCGAGCAGCGGCGAAGCGAGGAGCAGGGCAAGGCCCCTGGGTTGGCGAGGAAAGAGACTCACGCTAGTTGGACGGGGCGGACGGGGCGGACGCGGGCTTGATGACTTCGGCGGGTGGGAGGATCTGCTCCTTGGGCTTCTTCGTCTCCTTCGGGGTGGCCGGTTTGGGTGCGGGCTTGGCTGGGGGAGTCGGTTGGGGCTTTTCCGTGGCCTTCGGGGCTGGATCCGGCTTTTCGGGCTCGGGCTCGGGCTCGGGAGCCGGAGTAGGCTCGGACTTGGGTGTCGCTTTTGCCTTGCTCTTGCCTTTGCTGGGGGCGGCTTTGCCTTTCGGAGCACCCTTGGGCTTGGAGGCGTCGGCGGGTGCCGAAGGCGCGGGTTTGGGCGCCTCGGTCGCGGGCTTCTTCGGCTCGGGCCCGGGCTCGGGTTTGGGTTTGGGTGCGAGAGCAGGCTTGGCTGCTGGCTTTGGCTCTTCTTTCTTGGGTGCGTCCTTTTTCGGCTCCTCCTTCTTCGGGTCGGGCTTTTTGACCGGCTCGGCAGCGGGCTTGGGCACCAGAGCCGCGCCCATGTTGACCTCGAGCGCTGGGTTGATCCACTGAAGAGCCGTCTTGGCCTCGGGGCTGACTTTGGTTTGCCAGAGGTAGAGCTTCTTCAGGGCGGGCAGTTTCGCGAGGTTGCGCACTCCTTCATCGGTGACCTTGGTGCCGTAGAGGTTGAGGTACTCGAGCTGATCGAGGCCGGCGAGATGGGCAAGGCCTGCATTAGTGATGCCGGTATTCTCGAGGTGAAGCGTCTTCAGCCCGGTGAGCTTCCCGACGTGCTTGAGGCCTGCGTCGGTGATCTGGGTGCGGGCGAGGTTGGCGCGCTCGACGGTGGCCCCCAGGATTCCGAGTTGGGCGAGTTGTTCGTCGCCGAAGCGATCGGCGCCGTTGAGGGCGTTGAAGTCGTAGACCAGGTCCTGCTGGGACACGTGGTTGAGGGAGGTCCCCGCTTCTTCGGTCAGGTTTTTCACGGCGGCGGCGACTTCCTCCGGAGAGGCGGCGACGGCAGGAGCGGCATGCTCTTCGACTGCAGGAACGGTTGCAGCCGCTCCTTCGCCGCTGGCAGCGGCGAGCAGACCAGTTCGGACGGCAACGGCGGATTCGATGGCTTCCGGGGAAAGGGCGAGCTCGCTTGCGGTGCCGATTTCCTTGGCGCCGGCGGCGACCCAGGCGCGGAACAGGGCGACTTCATCCGGGGTCAGCTGCTCTTCGTCTTCGGGCGGCATGTGCTCGTCGTCGTCGATTGGCAGCTCGGCCCGGTAGACGAGGAGGCTGCCTTCGACGTCGCCGGGGATGACAAGGTCACCCTCGCTGCCGCCTTTCATGACGTGCTCGAAGCTGTCCATGCGGAGCTTGCCCTTGATTTTTTTCTCGCCGTGACACTTGACGCACTTGGCGTCGAAGATCGGCTGAACGAGGTCGGCAAAGATCTGCGGGTCTTCTGGGATGGCGGTGACCGGAATGGGTGCGCCGGCATCTTCTGGATCCGAAGTTCCTGCGGCTGCGATGGCCGCCGCACCAGCACCTGCACCAGCACCCGCGGCGATCACAGGGCCTGCTACGGCTGTAGCCTCGGCGGCATCCTTCTCGGAATCGGTATCGGCGACGGCCGCCGCCGCCTTTTCCTGCGCCTCGAAGGTCTCGAGTCCGCCGGTGCCGAGGAGTGCGGGTGCGCCGAGCTTGAGGAATCCCGAGTCCAGCATGGCGAAGCTCCGGTCCATGCCTTCGCGCATGGGCTCGGGCATGTGCTCGGTGAGATGTTCGGAGCCGTGGGTGAGTGATCCGCCGACGTGACCGGCGAGACCGACGCCGGCGATGGTGAGTCCGAGCACGGCGAGGTAGAGGATTCGGTTGAGGAAGGTGCGGCTGTTCTCGAAGCAGATCTTGAGCAGGAGGGCGGCGCCGCTGAGCACGAGGACGCCGAAGCCGAGAATCATGTGGTTGCGGATGGGGTCGGTGACCTTGCCTTCTCCTGCGAGAAGGTAGCCGGCGATCGCAGCCGCCAGAGCGCCGATCGCGCCGAGCCAGAGGAGGCCGGTGGTGGCGGGTGCGACCCGGCGGCGAAACTTCCTGGTGGTGAAGAACTCGAGGACGCCCACCACCAGCAGGATGCCGATGGGCAGGTGTACGATGAGCGGGTGGAGGGCGCCGATGAAGGGGCTCCAGTCGGGCAGTTGGATGGCTGCCTCGCCTTGGGCTGCCGCTTGCCCGCCGAGCGGGAGGTATTTGAGGATCGCCCAGATCCCCGCGATGATTCCACCGAAGAGGAGCGTGCCGAAGAGAATGCTGGGGGCTTTGGGGTCCTTGAGGACGATGCCGCCCTTTCTGACCTCGGTCACCGTCGCGACTTCCTCGACGGGAGCCTTGCGCTGGGGGAGTTGGAAAATTTCACCGCAATCCGAGCAGCGTCCGTGTTTGCCGTAGAGGGCCGGGACGACGTCGAAGAGGGAGGAGCAGGACGGGCACTTGGTAGTCATGGCTTCTCGATACGAGTGGCGGAAGGTAGGGCGGAGGTTGCGTAGAGCAACCGTGTCTTTGCTCAGATACGGCGGTCAGGGTCGAAAGTTAGCTGGCCTCTTTCTCCTGCTTGGGGCGCTCGCGCAAAAGGGCCAGCGAGGCAGTGAACCCGTGGATGTGAGCCTTGCCCGACACGGGGCCGATTTCGCCATTGCAGAAAAAGCCTGCCATTTCGAGACCGGGGAACGCTTCCTCGACGGCGAGTGCGTCGTGGTGGGCCTCTCCAAAGAGGTGCTCCCCGCGTCCGGTGCAGCTAAAGAGCAGGCCGGCAAACGGGTTGCCGAGCGGGGAGCCAAGCCGATGCAGCTCGAGGAGTTCCTCAAGGTCTTCGTGGGCCGAGTGGGCGTCACGGAGTTGAAATTGCAGGGTCTGGCCAACCTGAGGACTGGCGGCGAGAGCAAGGGCTCCGTTTTCACGGTCGCCGCCGAGGATGCTTCGTACGAGAAAGTCGCCTCGGGCGAACCTCTCTAGGTACTCGGACATGGCGAGCCCAGCGAGGATGTTCCCCTGGGCGCCCTTCTTTTCCTCCTCTTCCAGCGAGTTGAAGGCCGCCTCAAGCATGTCGAAGGCGGGTTTCGATCCGATCCCGCTGACGATGTTGCCGTCGGCGCCGGTAATCGTGTAGGGCTGGCCAATGGGACGGCAGCCCTGACTGACGACCCCTTCGAGCTCGAGGCCTGAAAAGCCGATCGCAATGGCCGGTTCGTCGATCCGTCCGCCCTCGCCAAGCAGAAAGATCGACTCCGGTTCGCGTCCTCCACTGGCGAGGCCGCCGTAGGTGGGAATGTCGCGGTGGGCCTGGTGCCAGGTCTCGGACCAGCCGGCGGCATCGAGGTGAAAAGGATTGGCCAGAATGATCCAGCCTCCCGGATCGTCGAGCCGAGCCGGGGGGCGGTCCCAGGATTCAATGATCTCGACGCGGGCGCTGGCTCCTTCCGGCAGGGTCAAACCGACGATGCTGACGCCCGATTTCGCCTCTTCCTCCACGCGGCGAGCGATGATTCCGTCGGCCGAAGTACCGACGACCAGCGGACAGCGGGCGCCGATCTTCACCACCTCGACGAGGTCTTCCAGACAGGGTGCCCAGTCCGGCGTGGTGAAAAGGAGCACGAGGTCCGCGTTGCGCCCCTGCATGAGTTCGCGGCCCGCCTCGAGTTCCTCCATCAGTTGAGCCTCGACCTCGGGAAAGGTGCCGAGGACGAGGGCGGAGAAGGACGAAGCAGCCATGATTCAGATGAAGTACCAGAGACAGGAATCGAACCTGCACGAGCAAAGCTCACTGGATCCTAAATCCAGCGCGTCTACCAATTCCGCCACTCTGGCCATGTGTGGTGTCCTGCATCGTACCGAGACGAGTTCGGTCGGCAAGGCGAGGTTGCACCGTTTTCAGCGGGACTCCCCGGCTGGAAACTTCCGCAGTTTGGCGCGGTAGAGATGATTGTCGAGCTCGATACGTTCTGAACGAAATGGTTGCTCGCCTGCGGCCGCGGTCTGCACAGCAACCCCGCCGCTGGAAACACGAGTCTCGATTCGTCCTTTCCACATCCCCTTTTGTCCGCTAGGGTATCTCTCCCTAAGAATCAAACCCGATTCTTCGCGAAACCCAACAAAGTACACATCATGAAGAAATTCATCGCCATGCTGGGCTTTCTCGTTCTTGGCCTCACGTCTTTCGTGAGCGCCGACGAGAAGGCATCCGAGGTGACCTACGAGGTCGCCATGACAGGAGTCACCTGAGGAGGCTGCAAGCGACACGTCCGTGGGGCGCTGTCAAAACTTGAAGGCTTCAAAGGCGAAGCGAAAGACATCGAGATCGTGTCCACAGACACCGGTCAAAAAGTGACTTTCAAGGCTGCTGGCACTTATTCGAAAGAGCAACTCCAGGAAGCCATCGCCAACGACAAGTTCAAAGTCGTCAAGGTGGACACGGGCGAGAAGGACTCCTAAGTCCCCTCTCATTCCGAACAACTCCCGCTCCGCACGCGCGAGGCGGGAGTTTTTTTTGGTCGTACGACCGATTTGCGCTAGACTCCTATTATCACTCCTATCTGTATGAATCCTCGCCTTCTCTGCCTCCTTTTTCTTTCCGCTTTCCTTCTCTCCTGCGGGTCCACTGAGTTCGTGCCGCCGCCGCCTTCTGGTCCGCCCGCGAACGTTCCGCCCGATTTCATGAGTCCTGGATCAAGCGCGCAGAACCTCTCCAGCCCGGACGCCCTGAGAGTTATTCCATCATGAATTCTCGCATTCCCGCCCTTCTCGGTCACTTCGGCCTGATCTCCTGCGGCACGACTTCATGGGCCCCGGGACAGGCGTTCCAAGTCTCGTCCTCTCCGCTCCCTCGGCCTTAACCTGTGATGTCGCTTCGCCTCCTCTCCATTCTGGGCCTTGCCGGCTTGCTGATTTCCTGCGGGTCGACTGAGTTCGTGCCGCCGCCGCCCTCCGCTCCTCCCGCGAACGTGGCCCCGGACTTCATGAGCGCTGGTCCCTCCGCGAGAAGTCTTGCCGGCTCGGATTTCCGCTTCCGAAACGGCGACCGACTCGGGCTCGGAATCTATCGCACCGACAATTTCGCGTCGGTCGCCAGCGGTACCTACCGCGTGGGCAGCACTGGCCGGATCTCCCTTCCTTCGGTGGGAGAGGTGGGGATCGAGGGGCTAACGGCTCTTGATGCTGCAGCGGCTGCCGAAGGTGCCTACCGCCGCACCGGCGATCAGTCCTTTCTTGGAGTCCGACCCCAGATTTCCACGATCAACGGAGTTTCCATCGTGCTCCTGAAGGGCCGTGTGAAGAATCCCGGCATTGTCCGCTACACGAGTGGCATGACTCTCGGGGGTGCCTTCAAGGCCGCTGGTGGCCGCCTTGATCCGACGACCTCCAGCACCACGGTCAATCTCTATCGGAAGGGCAGGCGCACGACTCTCACCGTCGCCGATGGCACCGCGCTCGGGACCGTGCTTCAGGCTGGGGACTTCATCACGCTGAACCGCTCGTTTTAGCCGTCGGCTGAAGGTGGCAACCACCTGCGGGGATGGGGGCAGACGGGAGTGAGCGGCGAAAGAGAGCTGCTCCGGCGTTGCTCTCTTCCCTCTATCTCCTCGTCGCCGCGTGGGTGCTCTACCCGCCGCAACTGCCCGAGTTGCGACAGGCTGGGGAGATGAAGGCCATCAGATAGCCGGGCCGTACCTTCCAATCCGGCGTCCTGATTGTAGACGACCCCGACGGTCCCTATGCTAGCATGTGGACGGTGAAGGGGGACCGATTCGCAAATGCAACAGGGCTGGCGGCTCAGGCTGGAGGTGGAGGACTCGTGCTGGTACTTTTCGTCCTCGGCGTACTCCTGATTCCGGTCCTGTGGTGGGTCGCCGTGCACAACGGCTTCGTCCGCAAGCGAAACCAGTGCAGTCAGGCCTTCTCGACCATCGACGTGCAGCTGAAGAAGCGGCATGACCTCGTGCCCAGCCTGGTGGCGGCGGTGAAAGGCTCTATGAAGCACGAGCGAGAATTGCTCGAGGATGTCGCGCGACTGCGACAGGAGGCAGTCAGCGCGGTACAGGGAGCCGATGCCGAGCACGCGGAAGGTGTCCAGCGCAGCGAGCAGGCCATGGCCTCTGGGCTCGGGCGGCTGTTTGCCCTCGCGGAAGGATACCCCGATCTCAAATCGAGCGGCAACTTCCTGCAGCTACAGAAAAGCCTCGCCGAAATCGAGGCTCAGATCGCCGCCGCTCGGCGCGCCTACAACTCGGCAGCGACGGTCTTCAACAACGGGCTGGAGATGTTTCCCTCCAGCATCGTCGGCAACAGCATGAATCTGAAGACCATCCAGCTGTTCGAGGCGCTCGAAATGGAGAGGGCACCCATCGAGGTCGACCTCGATTCCTGATCCGAACGAACGAATCACATGCACGACTTTCAGACTGTCCTCGCCCAGGTCGAGCCGCAGATGGCGGAACTCGAGGCTCTGCGAGCTGCGACCTCGAAGGCGACCCGGACGGCGTGGTTCGTGGGGGTTGGTTTCGCCCTGGCCGGCCTTGCCTTCCTCCCGGCGGTGGGCAACCCGATCCCGGTCATGATCGGGGTCGTTCTCGGGGCGGTGGTCGGTTCCTTGATTGCCCATGGTCCGCGGAGCTCCTATCGCGCCGCCTACAAGAACAGCCTGGTTTCAGCCGTCCTCAAGGCCATGCACCCCGGTCTCAGCTACGCGCCCGGATCGGGCGTGACCGAGAGCGTGTTCGACAATAGCCGGCTCTTCCCGAGGTCGCCCGATCGATACGATTGTGAAGACAAGCTGGCCGGCCGCATCGGCAACGTGGGGATTCTCGTCTCGGAAGTTCACGCCGAGAGGAAGCACGTCTCGAGAGACTCGAAAGGGAAACGCAGGACGAGCTACTCGGACATCTTCAAGGGGGTGTTCTTTACCGCCGAGTTTCCCAGGAAAATCGAGGGGTGGACGCTGGTGCTGCCGGATTCGGAAAGCGGCGCGATGAGTGGTCTCGTCAGTCTCTTCAAGGGGATCGTGCCCTTTGGTTCCAGGGACGAGATTCGCATGTCGGACCCCGAGTTCGAGGAGCACTTCCGAGTGCAGAGCAGTGACCCGGTCGAGGCCCACTACCTGCTGACGCCGGACTTCATGCACCGCCTGGTCCGGCTTCGCGTGCAGTGGGGCAGCCGGATCCGACTCGCCTTCCACAGCAACCTCCTGTTCCTGGCGATCCCCAGCACTCGGGACTTTCTCGAGCCGGGATCCATCGGCGGCGGTGAAATGTCGGCCCACACCGAGGTGAGCCGAATCTACCAGGAACTCTCGATGCTCCTCGGCATCGTCGAGGACTGCGATCTGCAGAACGACCTGTGGAAGTGAGGAAAAGGTAGGGCGCGGGCCTCCGGACCCGCCGAAGGGAGCGCTCAGCGACCGTTCCGAGAGAGCGTTTGAGCTAGAGATCGAGCTTCCTCAGGCAGGCCAGAAGAGGCTCGTCGTCGGCTAGTTCCTGCAAGGCGGCAAAGGCGGGTGCCACGTGCTCGCGGAACTCGGGCTTGCCGAGATTGATCGAGAGATTTGCGTAGGCGCCGAGCGCCTGCATGAGCCGCTGCCCGGTGCACAGCCGGAGACGTCGCTGGTCATCGGCATCACCGTTCATGCCGAGAAGGGACCAGTGGAAGGTGATCATCTGGTCACGCTGCGAAGCGCTGAGCCCGACGTAGGGATCCCAAAGAAGGGAGGCGAGGTCGTATTCGGGGAGGCCGGAACGCAGGCCCTGGTAGTCGATGAGCACGACGCTTTCCGCGCTGGTGACCATAACGTTCTGAGACTGGAAATCGCGGTGCACCAGACGGCGAGGTTCGTCAGCGAGACGGCTCACGATTTCTTGAAGGCTGGGGTCATCCCGCAGATTCGCTCCTTTGCCATCGAGCAGCTGACCGACGAAGTGATCGAAAAAATAGTCCTGCTCCCATTGATAGAGTGCGTCGTCGAAGGGCGGCTCGAGCAGGCTTCGTTCGTCCTCCTCGAGATCTTCGACGCCGCAGCGATGCAGCGGAGCGACCGCTTCGAGGGTGGCGCGGTAGAGCGGAGCAAGGTCTCGCTCCCAAGGCTCGGCCTTGCGGGAAAGCAGGGTCGCATCTCCGAGGTCGTCCATCCAGAGCAGTCCGGTGCCGTCCTCGTACGCGAGACCCCCATGGATCTCGGGCACGGCGACCCCGATTCGTCGCAGGGTTTCGGTGGCCGGCTCGAACTTCGCGTTGTCCGCGCGAGCGTCGGTGTAGTGCATCACGATCCAGCTTGCCGCGTCATCCCCCGTGACGCGGAAGTAGCGCCGGTCGGATCCGCCGCCGGGGATCTCCCCGACACTGCTCCAGGCGCGGTCGGAAAACCGGGCGCGGGTCGCTTCGAGGATCAGTGTTTCGGAAACCATGAAGGCGAACCAAAGCGCGCCGCAGCCCGGTTGCACGGAGCTTTTCACGGGGGGAAGCAGATCGCGCGCGAGTCCGGCGGCGGCCTCTTCGAGCCCTCCGAGTACCGCGAGGAGTGCAGTCTCTTTGGAGAGGGCGAGGGAATCGGGCGAACCCGTTGCACCACGCCGCTCTGGAATCGCCGGCCGCTCGCGGACATTTTCGCCGCGCTTTTTGCCATCGAGTGGGCCTTGCGTCCGAAGGTAGCCCTCGCTTGATTCCTCGCATGGGTATGCGCTGGGATCGGTCTTTCACCGTGTAGGAGTTCCGCACCGCCGGAACGATGGGAGCCGGAGCTGCCAAGCTCTGGCGGACCGCCCTTGCCTCTGGGGTCGGCGCAAGACGCCGACATCGGCCCGACGGTGCGGACCTCCTACAATTTTAGGATTTTTTCTTGGAGTCGGTCGGGACTTCGAAACCCTCCTCCACTCGCAGCCTCGCAACCATCGAGAAACACTTGCGACTCCCGCTCCCGCATGGGACTACCGCAACAAGATGGACCCCCGTTACGAAGGAAAGCCGCTGCTCCGCATCGCCGAGCTCTACGTGATCGCCGCGATCGGCGAGCTCACCCCCGAGCACGAGGGCCTGCTCACCACGATGTCGCCCAAGCTCTGCGAGGTCTACGGCGTCGACAAGGAAGACCCGAACAAGGACTGGCGTGACGCCCTCGAAGTCGCTCTCACTTTCCCTGAGGGAACCCGCGAGGTCATCGCCGATACCTGGGCCAAGGCGCAGAAGATTTCCGAGGAAGAAAAAATGGCCCTCACCCCCGAGCAGTTCGCCCTTGTCTTCATCGACGCCAACGTCCCGCATCAGGAGGAGTAGGTCGACGACCTGCGCAGCAAGCTACGAACTGTCTAGCTTTGCGACGATCTGACTGACCGCGACGATGGCCGCCGTGTCGGCTCGGAGGACCCGCGATCCGAGGTGGACGAGCGAGAAGTCGCGTTCCCGAAAGAGGCCGCGCTCCCGGGCCGACCATCCGCGCTCGGGGCCGATCGCGACGACGACAGGGGGCGCTGCCTGAACGGTGCCGAGGAGGCTGGCCTCGGCCTCGTAGTTGTCGCAGGCGAGCCACTGTCCCGTCGGCAGGAGCTCCAGTGCGTCGTCGAGACGGTCATGAAGCCTGACCTCGGGGATCCGTGTGCAGAACGCCTGCTCGGCCCCCTCGCGCAGCGGACGCTTGTATTCCTCGTCTTTCCAGATGCGGCTGCCCGCGTACGACTTCTCGGCCTTGTCGGCGACGAAGAAATGCATGGCGGAAACTCCGACCGTGGTGACCTCGCGGAGGATCCTTCCTGCTGCGGCCGGGCGTACGTGGGAGCAAAGGAGGACCACCGGCGGCAGCTCGGGGACGTTCTTGCCGTCTCCGAAGTCGAACTCGAGTCGCACGCTGTCCTCGGCGATTTCGAGGAGGGTCGCCCTGCCTCTTGGGCCGTCGGCGAGGCCGACGTCGAATCGGTCCCCTTCCGCCGCGCGGATCACCTGGAGCAGGTGCTGGATTCTCCCGTCGGATTTCGGGATCGGCGTATCCAACTCGCTGGCATCGAAAAGAATCAGGTTCACTGGGAAAGCCGGTTTACGCTAGGATTTCGACGCCTTGATTTGAAGGCCGTGCATCTTCCGGTAGAGACCATCCTTCTTTCGGAGCAGATCAGCGGGTCGGCCTTCTTCGGCGAGTCGGCCCTTCTCGATGACGAGGATTCGGTCGGCCTTGGCAAGGGTGGAGAGGCGGTGGGCGATGACCAGTGTGGTGCGGCCTTTGACGAGGTGATCGAGCGCCTTCTGGATCTGTGATTCGGTCTCGCTATCGACGCTGCTCGTGGCTTCGTCGAGCAGCAGAATGACGGGATCATGGAGGATGGCACGGGCGATGGCGACCCGCTGCCGTTCTCCGCCGCTCATGGTGTGTCCGCGCTCCCCGACGACCGTGTCGTAGCCGAGCGGGAGCTTGCTGATGAAGTCGTGGGCGCTCGCGGACCGGGCGGCTTCGACGACCTCGACGAGGCTCGCGCCGGGGAGTCCGTAGCGGATGTTCTCGAGGATGGTGCCGTGGAACAGGAAGGGGTCCTGCGGCACCAGGCCGACGCGTTCGCGGAGCCAGCCGAGGTCGAGGGTGGCGAGGTCCTGGTCGTCGATGCGGATCGTGCCCGAGGTGACGTCGTGAAAGCGGGGGACCAGATTGAGAAGGGTGGTCTTGCCCGCGCCGGACGAGCCGACGATGCCGACCATCTCGCCGGGCTTCAGCGTGAAGTTCAAGTCGCGGAGCACCAGCCGGACGCCGTCGTAGGCAAAGCTGACGTCCTCGAACTCGATGGCGCCCTTAAGGGTCTCGGGTCGGACGGGGTCTGCCACTTCGCGGACGTCGGGTTCCATGTCGATGAGCTCGAATACCCGGCGGGCCGAGCTGACGGAGCGGTTCAGCATGCGCGCCATCTGACCGAAGATCTCGATGGGTTGGAAGAACATCGCCATCAGCATCACGAAGGTGACCAGCGTGCCGCCAGTGAGATCAGGGGCCGAGCTGTCCGAAAGCAGGCGTGGCAGGGCGAGCCAGTAGACGGCGATGCTGATCAATTGGATCGACAGCAGCAGGAGCGGCCAGAACTTGGTCCAGTTGCGATGCACGTCGATGAAGGAGTCGGACATCGAGTCGTTGCGCGAGCCGAAGCGCCGCTTCTCGTGGTCCTCCTGATGGAACGCCTTGACGATGCGCATGCCCGGCACCGTGTCGGCGACGACGGCGGTGAGATCGGACCATTTCCGCCAGGCGCGGATGTAGAGGCGCTGCATCTGCCTGCCGTTCCAGAGGATCGCCCAGATGATCAATGGAACCGGCAGCACCATCACCAGACCCAATTGCCAGTCCTTCCAGATGAGCACCGCGCTGAGCGCCAGGATGGTCACGATCGAGAGTGAGACTTCGACCACTCCGAAGGCGATGAATTCCCAGATGCGGTCGGTATCGGAGGTCACCCGGCTGATCACGCTGCCTGTCTGATTCGAGTCGAAGTAGGAGAGGCTCAGCTTTTGTACCTTGTCATAGACCGTGCGTCGGAGGTCGCGTGCGACGTACTCGCCCATGTAGGCCATGACGTGAAGGCGCACCCAGAGGAGGACCAGCCGGAACAGGTAGGCGGCGGTGATCGCAAGGATGAGTTTGACCGCGAGCGGGTACGCCGCGTCGTAGTCGATGGCGCCCCGCTGGAAGGGAAAGACGACCCGGTCAATCAGGGCACCCGTCGCGAGTCCCGGGATGATCGCAAGAATGGCCACGCCGAACGCCGCCACCAACCCGATGATGACTTGGGCGCTGTAGGGCTTGAGGTAGTCGGCCAGCCGGAGAATGACCGTCCGTCCCGTCGCCGTGACACTCGCCTGCGCCTTCCGGATCGGCGCTGCGATGGCTTCGTTGTAGACCTCCTCGGGATCCTCCGTGGGCACCGCGTCACCGCCTTCGATTCGATCCGCGACGAGGAAGCGAATCGCGGCGAGCGGACCTCGCTGCCGGTGCGTGTGGCGGAGCACGGCCAGGGGCGCCTCGTCTTTTTCTCCGAGGAAGCGGAGCACCGTGCCCGAGAGCAGCGGCTGCTCCTCGATCTTGGTGATGCGCTTGATCGGGATGCTCTGGACGCTGGGTTCCTGCTCGCCTCGGAGCAGATGCAGGACGTCCTCGGTGAGCACCACCCAGGTGCGCGCGAACTGGTAGTCGGCGTCGAGATCGGCCAGGGCAAAAAGCTGCACGCTCGCTTCGCCCGAGCGCTCCTCCACGGCGAGCCGGATCGCCTTCGGAAGCTGGGCCGGCTGATCCGCGTACTGCTGGACGGCAAGACGGTTCTCCTTCGATTCGGAGGATTCGCTGGCGCTGGATGGAGACGGGTTCACGGGAAGAGAGCGGATCGCCATTCTCGCCTCTTCGCAAGACCGCGCCAGTGATTCGTGTACCCTTCGTCCGTGAGGTTTCTCCTTTTCATCATCGCCCTTACCGCGTCCCTCGTTTGGGCCGAGCCCTGGTCCGATCCTGCGCCACCAGTCGTCACGGACCCCCCCGCCGAGTTCACGGCGCCGGTCGCGAAGGTCTTCGACCGGCTCACGGTCCACGGGAAACCGAAGCCGCTTCCCAGGGGCGCGGTCACCGAGGACTGGCCACGCTTTCTCGGGCCACGCCACGATGCCACGAGTCGCGAGACGAAACTCCTCGAGAAGTTTCCCGCAGGCGGTCCGCGCCTGATGTGGGAAGTGGAGAAGGGAGATGGTTACACGGGACCGATCATCGCGGGCGACCGACTCGTATTTTTCCACCGCCTCGATCGGGCGGAGCGGGTCGAATGTCTCCACCGCGAGACCGGGCTTCGCTATTGGGAGCACTCGTATCCGGTCGAGTACAGCGACCGCTACGGCTACGCGGCGGGTCCTCGCGGCGCGCCGGTGATTGATGAGGATCGCGTTTACTCGCTCGGGGTCACGGGAGTGCTTCACTGCCTGCATCTCCCGACGGGTCAGGTGATTTGGAAGCGCGATCTCGGCACCGAGTTCCGCACTCGTGACGCCTTCTTCGGGAATGGAACCTCACCACTGGTGATGGGCGACCGTCTGATCATTTCAATCGGAGGCATGGAAGGCCCAGCCGTCGCCGCCTTCGACAAGGCCACCGGCAGGATGCTCTGGGGAGCTGAGAGGGAATGGGGGGCGAGCTATGCGAGTCCCGCACCGGGCACGGTCGGAGGGATCGAGCGTCTCTTCGTTTTTGCCGGTGGCGAGAGTCGACCGACACACGGCGGGCTCCTCGTTCTCAAGCCCGAGACGGGGGCGATCACGGCGCGTTTCCCCTGGCGAGCCGATAAGTACGAATCGGTGAACGCCTCCTCGCCTGTGGTCACCGACGACGGGGTCTTCATCAGTCAGTGCTACGGCGGCGGTGGAGTCTTCCTCGATATCGCCGCTGACGGGAGTGCCACGCCGCGCTGGGAAGCTCCCGACGTCGGCACCCACTGGATGAACCCGATCGTGATTGATGGTCACCTTTACGCGATCGCAGGACGGCATCCTCAGGACGCCGAGTTGGTCTGTGTCGAGATCGCCACCGGGGAGGAAAAATGGCGAGAGCAATACCTCTGGCAGATCGAGGTCGACGGCCGCTCTACCACGGTTGGCATCTTTCGCGGCAGTCTTCTTGCGGTGGACGACCGTGTGCTTTGCCTCGGAGAATTTGGCGCGCTCCTCTGGATGAAGCTTACGCCGGAGGGCGGCGAGATCCTCTCGCGATGCCAGCCGATGCTCGCCCAGGAAACCTGGACGCTGCCGAACGTCAGTCATGGCCTGCTGTACCTCGCGCAGCATCAGAAGGACCAGCTCACGGGGAAGGGTCCGCGATGGCTCTGCTATGATCTGCGAGGCGGGTAGCTGGCGCTGCCTTCGTGAGAAGGTGGAAGCGTCGTCTGTGATCGGGGCTTGCTCAGGCCACTCCTCCACGGTCTCACGACCGCGGCTACCCTAGGCGCAATGGCGCTTGGTTAAGGGGATTCCTCGCGGGTTCACGGCCAGGACGGGAACCCCGAACCAAGGGAAAAGGTAGGGCAGGGGCGTCCCCGACCCGCCGTCGTGGCAGCAGGCAATGCGAGGCGGTCGCTGGGCGCTCCCTTCGGCGGGTCCGGAGG
>ENA-ORXT01001234-ORXT01001234.1-marine-metagenome-genome-assembly--contig:-NODE-1234-length-35367-cov-6.443808_pt1 | contig 35367 bp, 28 predicted proteins | sample MGYA00237868_ERZ511482 | MGnify/ENA metagenome assembly ERZ511482 | reverse complement strand
TAAAAAAAGCATAGACAATAATCAATCATCTATGCTTATAACGTTTACAATTTATGTTCTGTTTATCAGAAGAACTTTCTTCTACGTGTCTTCACTCCTGCTGCTCTCAGTCAAAAACCAATCACTGCATTAAAGAACCCTTTGCTGAAGCTTTAGCTTCCTCATTCTCATTAGCTTTATCAATCTCTGATGGCTCTTTGTGTAACTTCTCTCGTTTTTTTCGCAATAGCATCATTGTAGACCGCTACTATCCAAGAATAATTGTTGGAAAACAAATTCATTTTGCATTTTTTGAATGTAAGTCTTAACATATAGTATAATTTATAGGACTACTATAATTATATTATAGTAATAGTTAATTCGTAGCTTGCAATTGCCTAAAAGCAATTTTTGCATATAAAATTATAATAAAACATGACTGATCCAAACATATTCGTAGCAACTCCCGAAGCCAAAGGAAAAGCAAAACAACTGAGAATCTACGCTTTTGTAGCTTGGATAGTAGCCATGGCTGCACAGGTATTTGCAATTCTAAAGTTAATAAGAGATGATAAGTTAGTGCTGATGATCATAGCCATAGTTGCTATACTTGCGACTGCAATTGTCGGTTCTACTTTTTGGAAGAAAAGTAATAAGCTTGATCCTACATCAGAAAAGAACCCAACAAGATTCTTTCTACAGAATCAACTAGGGGCTATTATGGGTATAATGTGTTTGCTACCTATGGTTATTATGATTTTTACTAGTAATACCATCAGTGGTAAAACAAAGGCAATTGCAGGTAGTGCAGCCGCTGTTGCGATGACAGCTGCTGGAATATCTGGAGTAGAGTTCGACGCAGCTTCTATAGAAAAGTACACTGCAGAGATCAAAAAACAGAATAAGGAAGCTCAGAGCTTTGGGATAAATTCTGGTTTAGTCTATTGGTCAAAAGCTGGAAATAAGTATCATGCATTTAATGATTGCCAATATATAAAAGGCAAATCAGTTTCTAGCGGCAGTATTAAGGAATCGTGGGAGCAGAAAGGAATTTCTGAATTGTGTAAGGTTTGCAAGAAAAAAGCTGAAAAGACTTCAACAACATCAGATGTCAAAGAGCTGATTGAAGTGGAAAATTGACATTAACATATAAGGTCATAAGTTAGTTGGCAAGTGCAAATGCGATATTGTTTAATGTGCTAATTAATTGATGTGCTAATTCACGAAGATCACTTCATAGAATCAGCACATCAATTAAAATCCCAATCCCTAATATTCACAGTTGACTCCAGCTTATCCTCCAAATCATCTTCTAATAATTCTCCAAAGAAATCTATACCAGTCAATTCTTCTATCTCATCTATAGTGACAGCAAATTCTCTTAAATGTTTTTTGCTATCAGCATGTGGCATTAGAAATGCAATTGCCTTTTGCTCAGACCCTTCCAAGTCGAGAAAGATCTTGTAAAAAGATTTGGGTACACCAACTTCATTCTTACCGATCCAAGTTTTGATATCCTTGATAACTGGCCCAGTGACTACGAATAATCTTTTGTTATCGTAAGCCCAGTCTCTTCCTTGTTGTTCCAACTTGTTCCATATACCAGCGTTAAATTCTTTGCTTTGTGGAGCCATATTACTCATAAAGAAAGTCTCCTTCATAGCCTCCTTACTAAATGCCATATCTCCTGCTGGTGCCATATGACCTCTCGTATATCCAGAGTTGATATAGTCACCATGCGAAGCAGAATTTCCCTTCACTGCTTTGTCTACATTGAATCTCCTAGCGCGTTTTACATTTTTTACTTTTAGGTCTGCTGCCGTGAGCTCATAGGCTACCCATTCTGGAATCTCGTGTCTTTCGTTGTAGGATAGCGAATAGTATTTGTGATGAATCACATTATTAGTTGTAGAAGTAGGCAAATAGTATCGTTCGCCTTTATCTAATATCGCCAACCCTTGACCATCTCCAGAGAAGTCATCTAGGCTTACACCTGAAAGCATTTTCATACCACCAAGGGCAAGAACTACCAGTACGACTGTGAATATTACCAATTTACCATAGAAGAGGCCTCCTCCTCTTGAATTACCTCTAGTATGATTTTGTCTAAACTTTGCCATAGTAATATAACGAGCTATACTGCGCAATAATGTATATATTCATGCCATGATAAAAGCTTGCTTTGCAGCCATACTTTTATTGGTTTGTTCACATACAAATGCTCAATTAGGTACGACGCCGATTCTTGGTGCAAAGTCACTTAGTATGGGCAATACTGGAGCGGCTGCAGAAGGAATACAGTCCATATATTTTGGTCAGGCAGGTTTATCCAGTATCGATAAATTTGCCGTAGAGCTATCCACAGAGCAAAGATTTACTTTAAGCGACTTATCACTGGCTTCTGCTGCTTTAGGACTTAGAGTCGGTAAATTTGGAGTTGCAGGTTTATTTATAAGCAATTATGGATTGGATGTCTATCGAGAGCAGAAAATTGGGCTTTCTTTTGCAAAGCTTCTATCAGAAAATATCTCCATCGGAGCACAATGGTCACTTAATACTATCCGTATAGACGAGTATGGTAGCACTAGTTTCATAGGAATCAATATTGGTGTAATCGGCCATATCAGCAAAAAGATCTCGGCAGGAATTCACATTAGCAATCCTATGAAGAGAGATATCCTGATAGATGAGACTACTACGCAACTTATCAATATGGGTTTGAAATACACCCTGTCAGAAAAAGTATATCTAATTAGTGATTATCGACTACTCAGCAATTATAATAATTCGTTTCATTTTGGTGTGGATTACAAAATTATCGAGCCATTGAATCTGAGGATAGGCATCGATACAGGAGCGAGCAGTTTTCATTTTGGAATGGCTTATAATTTGAATAAAAAAGCTGCTGTACATGGTGGATTCACTAACCATCAATATCTAGGTATCACACCAGCTTTAAGTCTGAGTTATGCAAAATAAAATCAAGAAATTACTGATCACATCTGCTACCTCTTTTGAGCTGATGCCTTTTATGGAATTCTTAGAAAAAGAAGGAGAGAAAAAATCCTTCTTTGAATATACGTTTCAAGGAATTTCTATATTTCCTCTAGTTACAGGTGTTGGGCCTACCTTTACCGCTTTTGCGCTTTCGAGGTTTAGTGATATAAAAGAAATAGATTTCGCAATCAATATAGGGATTGCGGGTGCATACAACCGCTCATTTAATATAGGTGACACCTTCCAAATAGAGCGTGACTGTTTTGGTGATCTAGGAGTGGAAGAATCAGATGGGTCATTCACAGATGTGTTTGACTTAGAACTGATGAATGATAGCAGCTTCCCATTTGCAAGTAAATGGATGGTCAATGACACCAAAAAGAAAGTAAGATCTGATCTACCATCTGTATCATGCCTCACCGTAAATAGAGTAGCAGGTATAGAATCAACAATTAACGCTAGACTACTGAAGTATAACGCAGATTTAGAATCCATGGAAGGCGCGGCATTCGCATATGCCTGCAAGATGATGCAAGTAGATTACTTACAATTACGCTCAGTATCAAATTTTGTAGAAGTGAGAAACAAGGCAAACTGGAATATTGATCTGGCAATTCAAAATCTAAATACAGAGCTGATCAACTGCATAAAGACAGCTACCTTTTCCGCATAACCAGTTTCTAAATGCACTTTGCGCTTATACCAGTATTGGACTTGATGATCGATCTATATCAGATCAAAGATTCGCAAAGAAGATTCAAAGCCTATCTAAACATTTTGCAAGATCCGATATCTAATGAGATGTTAGTACCCATAGATGGTTACAACCCAATGGCGAAACCAAACATAATAGATAGACTTCTCTTACTCAAAAAACTCAATGCTGAGAAACTAATAGCTGATATATTAGCAGATATAAACCCAAGCTTAGGAAGCAAAAATAAATATAAAGTTGCACTCAATATTGCGGATAATATCGGCGGTGCTTGGACCAATAGACTCACCACTGATTTTGACAATAAATTTAGAAGTAGGGCAAAACGTGATCTAGGGTTCTGTACGCCTACGATTTGGATAGAAGAAGGTTTCTCTTCTTCACTTATTATTGAAAGGACAAAGGAATCTATACAGAGAACCAACTATCAAATAGCCCAAGGTGATCCGCAAACATTGCAAGAACATGTAGCTCAAGAAATACATGTAAACTATCAAAATGATAGTCCTCAAAAAACATTAAATAAATCTTCTTATAAGCTGCTAGATGATTTTTATCAAACACATAAATTAACGACTGATTACAGTATAATTTTCAATTTTTTCTATGGTGATAAGGCTTCTCTAACCATGGGATACAAAGCGTATGGTATCATCACAGGCGATGGATTTCAATACTGCAAACGCTTATCAACAGAACTAACAAAATAGACAATACGTATCTTTTAAGACCCTAATACTCAGAATATAGAATTAATTTAAAGTTCCTAATCAAGTTATATGCAACGTTTTTTTATCCTCTGTCTCTTTTTCTATATCGGTTCTTCCCTTAGCGCACAACCATACGAAAGGTACTCTATCATAGATCTACAACTAGACCACAAGGAAGATGTAGGTATTTTGTTAGATCTTGGTATTGCGGCTGATCATGTGCATCCAGAACATACCGATCATCTAGAACTTTTCATAAACCAAAGAGAAAGAAAAATACTGCTAGACAATGGGTTTACCTTCTCTGATGTGATAGCTGACACAAAATTATATGCAGACAAAATAGCCGCATCAAAAAAGCAACCCTCCTACAAATCAGCCGCGTGTGGCGTAGACAGATTCACCTTAGGGAGCATAGCAGGCTATCATGATTATGAAGAGATAGTGACTATCCTCCAAAATATAATTACCGAATTCCCTCAACTAACTAAGCTATCAATTATTGGAAGATCGCACGAAGGGCGAGACATTATAGCACTCAAGATATCAGACAATGCAGCTATGGATGAATCTGCTACAGAGCCTGCTGCTTACTACGATGCGCTTACTCATGCACGTGAGCCATTGAGCATGATGTCCACGCTGTACTACATATCTTGGCTCCTCGAAAACTACAATGACCCAGATGAGCTTGCTAAATTCTACATTGATAATCGAGAACTACATTTTGTATTAGTAGTGAATCCTGACGGTTATGTATACAATACGGAGACCGCTCCAAATGGCGGAGGTGGTTGGCGGAAAAACCGAAGAACTATAAATGATGAATGCATAGGTGTCGACCTCAACAGAAACTACGCTGCCCAATGGGAAGGGCCTGGTTCTCATAGTGTACAGCCATGCTCAGATATCTACAGAGGGGAGACCGCTAACTCTGAGCTAGAGACACAAGCGATACAAAACTATCTAGACGAGATAAAACCTAAAAGCGCATTCTCTAGCCACTCTTTCTCTCAGGTCATGATAGACCCAAATAAGAAAGTTGGTGACCCCAATTACAACTTTGGGCAATACGCCGATTACGCATCAGAATTCACACCGCCTGCTTACAGAGGTTATGGTTCTGCAGATGATCTGATAGGTTATTTAGCATCTGGTACGACTCTAGATTATCTCCATGAGCAAGGCGCCGTAGCTTGGACTCCAGAGATAGGTACCATATTTTGGGAAGCCGAAGAGGATATCTGTGGCTATACTCAAGAGATGTTAGAGCCTATGAAGTTCATAACTAAAATAGCAGGCGTTGCACCGTCCTATCATAATCACCATGTCTCTACAGAAGAAAAGATCATTAATGGAAATAGCATTGAACTTACTATAGATGTCATCAACAAAGGTCTCACCTCGGATGCAGAAGAGATAAGTGTAGAACTGAATCCATTGAGCTCGGCAGCAACTGTCCAAAATAGAAGTATAAAATACTCAGCACCTGCAGAAGGCAAAAATTCATATGGCCAGTCTGAAAAATTTATTCTGGAAATATTAGATGCCCAAGTAGGAAGCCCTATCCCTTTTGAATTGAAGATCAAAAAGAATAATGTCCTGACCGAAAAAAAGGAAATCTTTATTTATCCTGGAGAATACACTACCCTATTTGATGATGATATGGAAAGTGGTTTGGACAAATGGACCAGATCAAGTAATCAAGAAGTATGGAGCATCTCAGATATCGATAGCAAAAGTGGAGATAACAGTTTAGTTGATTCAAAATTGGCTTATGCTCCAGGAACTGTAAGCATCATACAGACTGCCAATGCTATATCCTTAGTTGATCAAGAAGACCCCTGGCTTTTCTTTGACATAAAGTACAGCTTAAGGCCTACATCTGCCATATTAAGGGTGTTAGTTTCGTCTGATGCCATTAACTGGAGGGTAGTGCAGAGTGATGGGATGGGCAGATTAAGAAGCAATAATTCCTTTACTGGAAATTACTATTGGTCAAAGGAATTTGTAGACCTCTCGGATTTTGCTAGCGAGCAAGAAGCATTGTATATCAGATTCGAGTTAACTACTACAGAAACTAGTAACACTAGCGATGGCGCATACGTAGATGATGTCAAGATCTTAAATTTCTTAAACTCTAATGAAACAACTCCGGTAGAGGAAGAAATCCAAAATGAGGATATCTCAATCTACCCAAACCCAACAACAGACCAAATAACCATCTCAGCTAAAAGCATCGCCGATAGCAAATTGGATGTAGTTATCTATAACAGTCTGGGACATATTGTTAAGTACTTAAAAAATAAACCCATCTCCACTTACACTGTGGTCAACCTCAGAGATATACCATCTGGCCTGTATACGATACAACTGAGAATCGGAGATAATATGATAACCAAAAAGATCATAAAAACTAATTCTGATCAGTAATAATATCTTAATATTACTAGAGTGAAATTCTTTGTTGACGATAACATCAAAACCGCTGCTACCCTATCTACAGACTTCTATACCTCAGAAGAAGCTTGGACTATTGCAAAGGAGCGAATATTCGCTAGATCATGGCAATATAGTGGCGATAAGGAATTAATATTCAAGGGTTTTGAAAATGTCCATCCGTATCTTCTTATCGATAATTATCTCGAAGAACCTTTAATACTGATCAAATCAGATCAAGGAGAAATAAGGTGCTTATCAAATGTATGCACCCATCGAGGCTTCTTGCTTGTCAATAATCCAGCGAATCTCAAAAAAATAACTTGCGGTTATCATGGCAGACGGTTTTCCATAGATGGCAAGTTTGAGCATATGCCAGAATTCTCAGAGGCGGAGAACTTCCCTCGTCCTTGTGACGATTTGCCAGAAGTGCCATTTGCACAGTGGCACCGATTTTTATTCTCTGCGATAGCACCAAAAAACCCAATTGATGGAATTTTAAATATGCTCGATAAGTGGGTCGGCTTTTTAGATCTTTCACAATTCAGGTCAGCTCCAGAGTATAATAAGACTTATAATGTCCACGCCCATTGGGCTTTGTACTGCGATAATTATTTAGAAGGATTTCATATACCATTCGTACATCATGATTTCATGAAGATCCTTGACTATGGGAAATACAAAACAATTACACAAGATGAGGTAGTGCTCCAAGTCGGATATGGTGATAAAGACAGCTTTGTCTTTGACCTCCCAGAAAACCACCCAGAATACGGTGAGCATATTACAGCATTCTACTTTTGGGTTTTTCCCAATTTTATGCTCAACATTTACCCATGGGGTGTACAACTAAATATAGTCAAGCCTATCAATAAAGGATTTTGTAAAGTTGAATTTCTATACTATATAGTGGACCAAGAGATATTTGATATAATGAAAGGAGAGAAACTTGCAGACAAAGTAGAACAGGAGGACGAATTTGTAGTAGAAGCAGTGCAGAAAGGACTTAGATCGCACTTTTACAAGAATGGTAGATTCTCACCAAAACAGGAAAGTGGTGTACATTATTTTCATCGTCTTATCTCGCGTTATATGAATGATTGAGCATTTAAAATTTAGAATAGAATTAATAAAAAACAAAACTAATGGCCAGCAAAAAAGAAATACTTAACAAGATCAAAATTTTGATTAGCACTCAATTTAATGACCCGAAAGATGCATTTGATTTTTTTGATAAAAACAAAGATGGTGCGCTCAACAAAAAGGAAATCAAGAAACTACTCAAGAGTGCAAAAGTCTCTGGGCTTATGAGAAGCATAGTCGCTTCTAAGATCATAGAGGGTTTAGATAAGAATGAAGGTAAACAAGTAGAATGGACAGAATTTAAGTCTATAGTAAAAGACCTCATGAAAGACAAGGAAGTAAAAGAGTCCTAACAAAGACCTATTACAACGCTCTTAATATTTTAAGATAACCACTCAACAGGCTTTTCCGTTTTAGAGATGAAATCATGAAGGCTTTAGTACTATTTTTCTTTTTTTTATTTGGTAATTGTTCAGTAGCGTATGCCCAATCAGATACTGAGATATCTAAGCATGATGCAGAGACTATTATCCATCATTTCTATGAATTATTTAGAGAAGATCCTGATAGAACTAAAATAGCTATAGACTATATCGAGACCACTTGGAAAGAAGAATATATCGCCATGCTACTAGATATAGCTTACATCACCAACAGCAGAACGATATCTAATGAAGTGCTACGCATACTTAGAGAAAAAACCGGCAAAAAGTATTTTAACAATATTCATAAATGGCTAGAATGGAGATGGGGTGAAGAGCAAAAGATCATTCCCTTATATGCAGATTGGCTAGCGCTTATCTATCAGAACTTAGATCCTAAATTTGATAAGTACTTCAGAAACAGGACTGGTCAAGCACTCATACGACTAGATGAGGTCAGATGGGGCGGTGTAGTCCAAGATGGCATACCTCCACTACGGCAGCCTAAGATGAAATCTGCTGTAGAGGCAAATTACTTAGGAAAGAAGGATGTAATATTCGGTATAGAAATCAATGGTGAGGCAAAAGCATATCCTCAAAGAATCCTCGCATGGCATGAAATGTTTGTGGATAAGATAGGCGGAGAAACGATAGCGGGCGTCTACTGCACCTTATGCGGCACAGTCATAGCATACAATACTAAGCACGATGACGTAGTACATGATCTTGGTACTAGTGGATTTCTATATCGATCTAATAAATTAATGTTTGACAAAGCCACTCAATCACTATGGAACACCATCGAAGGCAAACCCGTCATTGGCCCATTAGTCGATAAAGAAATTGAACTTAAATCCTACAGCGTAGTCACTACAACATGGAAAGAATGGAAGCGCTTACATCCTGGCACCAAAGTCCTATCGCCTGATACTGGACACAAAAGGAACTATGATGAAGGTGCCGCTTACAAAAGATATTTTGAAACCGACAAACTTATGTTTAATGTCCCTAAGCTGGACAAAAGGTTGAAAAATAAGGATGAAGTCTTGGTGGTGAGAGCTGATGGCTATCGAGATGATCCATTAGCAATTTCTGTAAAATATCTTTTGAAGAATAGAGTGTTCCACGAAAAAATCGGCGACATCAATTTTGTAGTATTAACAGACGACTCAGGTGCCAATCGAGTGTATGAATCAAAAGGAATAACATTTGAAAAATTGGATGGCGATTATGTTATTGACTCCAATAAATCACGATGGAAAATTACTGAATCTAGTCTAATCGCGGAAGATGGTAGAACTCTGGAGAGGCTCTCCTATCATAGGATATTTTGGTTTGCTTGGTATAACACCTACTATGAAACGAGACTGGTAAAATAAATTAAAGACTTTACTTCCCATGATGCTAATCAACTAAAAATATCTATGCACAATTTCAATAGACACTGATCTAGACATACTTCCGGGATTAAGACCTGGCTCACCCTCAGGTATAGGAGCATTCAACTCATCAAAATAATCGACCCAAATACTAAAAGTAGAATCTGTGGACGGCTTTATAAAAGTCATGGGAGGCGTATCAAAAAGTTCTTTTCCTGCAGCTGATGCAAATGCTAGGTGTATCAATTCAGAACAATAATACTTATCATTCTCTAGGTCAAATACATCATCATATGCAGCGCTCATTTTTGAATGAATAAATTGAATGGCACCCGGTATATGATATTGTAATTCACTTTTTAGCCTTCCGACTATTACTTTAGCGCGTCCAATACTATCCTTACTCCTTGACTTAAATTCTTCTACAGAAGTCAGCACTACCCCTTTACTTATGGCCTCCATTACTTTGAGTTTCCCATCAGTATCTTTCATGACCAGTCCAATATGAGAAAAGTCGTAACCCTCCACTCCTTGCGTCACCGCCTCTATAGCTTCACAAAACGGTCCGCAGTCACTATCTTGAAATAACAAGTCACCTTCCTGCAATTCAAATGAAGCATCAGACTTCCGATTCCATGCATCCACGAGTAGGATCATTCTGCTATAGCTCATGAGCCCTTCTTTGACTCCGTGAGACTTTAGATAACTGTCGTATACGGCGTCTCTCACCTTAGGCATAATATCCGGATACCTTCGAGAGTATTCGTCCATCTCTACCAGGTCTTCATAAATATCTTTTGACATGCCACTTTTAAAATCATCGAATTGTTCTGCATCTGCTCTTCTGGCATTGCTATACAGATATCTGAAGTACATCAACCAGCCAGAGTACCGGAGGTAAGTATCCTCTGAATTCACACAGACATGATATCCTATAAAATTACATGTTCCCTCATCTGTAAAGCCATAGCCATGAGCCATCTCATGTGCCATTGTAGCTGGCCATGACAGCGGGTGCAATCCAGGATCTATGTGTCCTTCTACGGCAAAAGGGATGTACACACCAGCGGTACTTATCCGCAACAAGGCTCCTCTAGGATATAGCTTTCTGATCCGGACTCGTCCATTTTTGGGATGGTCTATTTCATCAAGGAAGTTCTCAAGTTCTTCTCTGATCGTAGACTCTAGGCCAACTGAAAGTTTTCCCTCAAGATATTCTGGATTGGTATTGATCCCTTTTCTAAGCGTTACTAATTCTTGATGTACTTCGTTAAGTTGACCAAAAAGCTGATCGGTACTTATGCGATTCACCTCTAATTCCATGGTGGTCTCGAAGTTAGGTTTAGAGTAGTTGTAACCCCACAGCCAGTAAAACATACCGTAAAAGAATCCCAACAAAGCCAAAACACCCAATCCGATATCAAGCATAGCTTTAAGCAACGACTTAGTTCTAAATAGCTTGATCGCTCTACGAAAAAGGGAATAGAGCAGATAAATAGTCATAGCCAATACCAAATAAAACATCGGAAATGGCAGCCAACCCAGAGTGTGATCGTACACCACTCTCAGTACCTGAAAAAAGCCTCTGAAGTAATATTTTTCGGCCAAGGAGGGATAGGAAGAGAACAAGAAATTAAATCCTACACTTATCAATCCAAAGCTGATCCAAAATATTCTGTTCACTTGTTCGTCTTTATGCTTACAGTTATTATCTAAATATTGGTCTTAACTATTAATTAAAACTCTAATATGATTAAATTTGCAACTAAATAAGTGCAAACCACGTTTGCCAATTGAATTAACTTTTAAAATAAAATAGAAATTATGGCATTCGAATTCACAGATACTAATTTTAAAGAAAGTGCGATAGATAGCGACAAGGTATCAGTTGTCGATTTTTGGGCAGAATGGTGTGGACCTTGTAGATTGGTAACTCCTATCATTGAAGACTTGGCAAAAGACTATGATGGCAAGGCAGTCATAGGCAAGCTTAACGTAGATAATAATCCGGAAACATCAATGAAGTATGGTGTAAGAAGTATTCCAACTATCCTTTTCCTTAAGAATGGAGAAGTAGTAGATAAGCATGTAGGGACGGCTACTAAAGCAACCTTGGCTCAAAAAATAGATGCTTTGATATAATATTGTATTTCACCTGATAAAGAAAAACAATACAAGCCCTTATCTGATACGTTAGATAAGGGCTTTCTTTTTCATAAATTCGCATATGGGGTTTTTCGACGATTTTCAGTTAAAGTCATTAAATAATTTAGAGTTGCTTGCTAAGCAAGTCGTAGAGGGTTTTATCATAGGCCTTCATAAAAGTCCTTTCCATGGATTCTCCGTAGAATTTGCAGAGCATAGGATATACAACCAAGGCGAATCTACTAGGAATATTGACTGGAAAGTATTCGCACGTACCGATAAGATGTTTGTCAAGCGATATGAAGAAGAAACTAATCTACGGTGTCAGATAGTCATGGATATCTCCTCTTCGATGTACTTTCCTAAGGCCGATGTCGGAGGCGGACAAGAACTGAACAAGCTACAATTCTCATCTATAGCTGCAGCTTCACTTATGAATCTACTGAAAAAGCAAAGAGATGCATTTGGGCTGAGTCTATTTGATGAAGAGTTAAGTATACATACTCGATGTAAGTCGAGTACCTCTCACTATCGATTATTGCTTTCTTACCTTGACAAACTCATCAAAGAAGAACAGGTCAATAAGGCGACGGCAGCAACTACTGCGCTCCATCAGATAGCTGACAGCATTCATAAACGATCATTGGTGATCATATTCAGTGATATGTTTGATAATAGCGAGCAGGCGGAAGCTCTTTTTTCTGCGTTGCAGCATCTTAAGCATAGCAAGCATGAGGTCATCCTATTTCATGTGGTAGACAAGAAGTTGGAGTTGGATTTTGAATTTGAGAATCGACCTTATATGTTTATAGATATGGAGACGGGCGAAAAGATAAAGCTACAATCCAATGAAGTCAAAGAGCAGTATCAAAAAAAGGTAAAAGGATTTAAAGAAGACCTTATGATGAAGTGTCTCCAATTCAGAGTGGACTTCGTAGAAGCGGACATTAGAGAAGGCTTCTACCCTATCCTACAAAATTATTTAGTCAAAAGAAGCAAAATGAATACTTGATAATGGCAAGAAGAAAGAAAATAGTACTCAGCAAAATACCTACTACTGCACCCAAAGGTACAGATGAAAAAGCAATCAGGAAAGAGACTAAAAAAATAACAAAGAAGATCTCTGAACTACAAGAGATCATGCTAGCAGAAAGAAAGCAAAGTCTATTAGTCGTCTTCCAAGGGATGGATAGCTCAGGTAAGGATGGCGCGACAAGGAGCGTATTTGGTCGATGCACACCTAATGGAGTGCATGCTACTTCATTCAAAAAACCTACGGAGATAGAATTTGCTCATGACTTCTTGTGGAGGTGTCATAAGCTTGCGCCTGAGAAAGGACATATCCAAGTATTCATAAGGTCGCACTACGAGGATGTCTTGATACAGCGTGTGCACAAGTGGATCAAAGAAGACCATGTCACTAAACGTATCAATGCTATCAATGCATGGGAAGAGCTACTACAATTTGATAACAATACGACTATCCTCAAATTCTACATGCACCTATCGAAAAAGCGCCAAGGAGAAAAGCTACAAGAAAGAATAGATGACCCTGAGAAGAATTGGAAACACAACCCCGGAGACTGGGAAGAGCGCAAGCTATGGACCAAGTATATGAATGCATATCAGGATGTCATGAATAGGAGTTCTGTACCATGGATCATTGCGCCTGTCGACCAACGATGGTATCGAAACTACTTCATCGCGAAGAAAGTGCTAGAGACCATGGAAGGATTTAAGATGAAGCTTCCTGGATTGAAGACAACGTAATTCCTATGCATTTTTCTAAAAGTGATATTTACAATAATAAATCAGAATACCCTTGCGCCTTAACTCCAAAGATGAACTCACAGAGTTAATAGTATCAAAAAAGATACAAACTTGGGAAGACCTAAAAGCCTATGTCCGAGACCTCCCTTATGGTAGAAATAAAAATCGGAGTGATTTCTCTTTAGTAATCAAAGAAAACAAAGGTACGTGTAGCTCAAAACACGCTTTGCTCAAGCAGGTTGCAGATCTTAATGGTATTCCTGATATCGAGCTGATTCTTTGTCTCTACAAAATGAATACTACAAATACACCAGGCATTGGAATCGTGCCAGATGAGCACAACTTGGCATATATCCCGGAAGCACATTGCTTTTTGTTGGAGGAAGGCATACCCACTGACTTGACTAATGCAGATGCTACGATGAGTAGATTCGAAAATGACATTATCGAGGAGATATCTATCGCCCCATATGAAGTTGTAGAGTTTAAAATTAACTACCACAAGGACTACCTCATGCAGTGGTTAGTAAAGGAGCGAATTCCATTATCCTTTGATCAAATATGGTCTATAAGAGAACAATGCATATCAAATTTGGAAGTACAGTCCTGATACTAAAAGTCGTTTAAAAGCATTTCTAAGTAAGTAAAATAATACTTATAGAGAAAATGTATATTATAACATATTGATTACCAGAAATTTATACTGATTTCACTATAGTAAGTTAGCGATTATAACCTGGATTATTTAGTATGAAAATGCAATAAAAATAGAGTTGTTCTGTTACGTTAGAACAAGTACTTTTGCAGAAATATTCAAATACATATAAAAAATGAATATTTGTTGAATTTAGAGTAGGGTAAAACTCTACATTCCTGTTTTAGTAATAATGATAGCGTACCTAACCAATTTTGCATGAATGACCACAATCCAATTAAAAAGACTACACTTTTTACTTTCCTGCGTTCCCCATATAGCATAGTATAAAATCAGAATCCCTAACCTCTATTTTATAAGCATCTATGATATCAAGCAAGGACGACACTATTTTACAAGAATCACCTATAAGTAAGTTTGTCAACTTACAACCTTCGGTAGCAAATAAGACTAGGCCTGTATATAAAACGGAGGTAGTCATCAAAGAGAAACAGAACAATCTGATTCCAGCATTTATCCTAGTGATAATTGCAATGAGTTATTACTTCCTACATACTAATCTGAATATCTACTATGAAGATGATAGTTGGACACTATCAAATGCGTGGAATCTAATGGTACATGGTGTAGACAAAGATCTTATATTCTTAGATCAAGATGGGGCTTTCACTGGTCAACTATTTGGTAAATTATATTTCATAACAATAGGTAGTTTTCTCAATCTCGTAGGCTGGTCAAAGAGTAATGCATTTCTATTTAATTCTAGTCTGGTGATGCTAGCAGCTTGGGTCTGGCATTCTGTATTAAAGGAATTAAAATTTAGCAAAAAGGTCGTACAGTTTTTACCATTATTCATACCCATATTTCCTCCAGTATTTTTTGCAGCACATACTGGAAGGACAGATGCCTTTACTTTTCTCCTGATGTCGATAGGCATACTATTATTCGTCAAGAAGCATTATGTACCAGCTTGCCTCGTAGCCATCTTAGCTATAGAGTCTCACATAATGGGAGTTGTAACACTGTTTTACTACGCAGCATACTTCCTATCACAACAAACAGAACTAAAATTATCCCGACCGATCAAAAGTAGTCTCAGTATAATCAGATCAAACTCTAAAATACTAATCGAATGCGGGATAGGCGCTGTCATAGGAATAGGACTATACATGATGCTTCACTTTCAGACGTTTGACCTCCAAGCTTTGACAGAAATAATCAAGAGCAAGAGTAATATGGTGTCTCCGGTTAACAACTATATCCTTGCATACTTCACAGACTTTGATTGGATACATCATTTACCGGAGTTTGGATTGTTAGCAACCACAGTTTACCTCTATAGCAAAGAGAAACTATATCGTAAAAATAAATTCCTATTCTTCTTACTTCTACTTTTAGTTCTATCTACATTGATCACTAGAAGAGAAAACCGAAACTACTTTATATACCTAGCACCTTGTGTACTGATGCTTTACTTCTACACTTTCAGTCAGATAAAAAAGACTGGACTCTTAGTCGGAGCTCTCGCAACTATCTGTATAGTATACTTTAGTAGTATCTATTATAAGAATCATGATTTTAAGTTTGATCAGTTCGTGAGTTTTGTCCAAGATAATACGAAAGCAGACATCCCCATAGTAGGAATGCCAGATGTGTGGTTTGCAGCTACGGATAAAGAATACTACCCGATACACAATGAAAGAGATTTTAATAAAATAGAACTAGAAGAATTCTACCTCATAGAGACTGATTATCTATCTAGAAGAAGCAGAGTGTATACTGATATCAAGGATAATATCCATAGCAACTATGATTGCAAGAAGACCTCAGAATGGGTCACCTATGACGGGAACACGGCTGCCGTATGCCACTGCAAGAACGATGGTATACCGAACAAAGATATTATTTACAAGCCTTATCCGGGATGGCGCACGGTCATGAAAAATTTTATGCCTTCTGCCTCGTTGTAATAATAGTATTTCACTGAAGTGATTTAGCATTACGTTTACAAATCCCTTCATAACCAAATTAATCGTAGCTATTAAACATTTAATATTCATATCCCTACTCCTCATTGGGCATATAGCCATCGGTCAAGATGCACTTACTGTTACTGGACAGATAACTGATGCCAATGATAACTCAGGGCTACCATTTGCGACCATAGTAGAGGTAGGAAATGAAAGTAAGGGCACTACCACGGATATCGATGGATTCTACTCCATTACACTATCAAGTAATAGCGGACAGCTAAAAGCAGAATACCTAGGCTATGTAGCAATGACCAAAAATGTAGCGAACGCTTCGTCTGGAGAACCGCTGAATTTTAGATTAGAGAGTGCAGATATAATTATAGAAAATGTAGAGATCACAGCTGAGAAAGCTAAGTATGATAAATCAAATCCTGCAGTTGAATTGATCAAAAGTGTAGTCCAAAATAGAGATGTCAATAAACCAGGAAAAAGTGGTTATCTAAAATATCAACAATACACATCCAAGAGCCTTGCTCTAAATGAAGTGACGCATGAATCCATGCAAAAAGGAGTATGGAAGCAAATGAACTTTCTAAAAGAATACGTAGATACTACTGGTGGTAATCAAGTAGTCTCCTTCTTCCTCAACGAGCAGGTAGAAGAACTAGAATACAGTAATGGTGCTAGACTTAGAAAGAGAATGATCAATGAGCACAAGACCGAGCTAGACATGCGCTTCTTTGATCAGAATGTAAAACAAATATTAGATCACCTAATACAGAAGGTCGATGTATATGACAACACCTTGTTTTTGCTCGATAACAATTTCCAAAATCCTATCAGTAGAGCAGGGTTAGGATTCTATCGATACTATATCATAGACACCCTCCAAAATGACAGAGGCAATGTCGTGCATCTATGGACAACCCCAGCGAATAAAAAAGATATAGGTTTTACTGGTGATGTCTACATACAGGATGTAGACAAGGCTATTGTGAAAGTCGAATATGCTCTTGATAAGAGAGCTAAACTGAACTGGGCGGAGGATGTGAAATTTAAGCAAGAATACGAATACACAGAGGGCCAATGGGTAGATAAGCATAGTAGCTTTCAAGCGCTTTTCAACTTCTTTAATTTTGGAAATGGTGTCCTAGGTAAAAGTAGGGTCGTCAACACGGAGTATCAGTTCTCCAAGTCAATGGATGAGAAATATGGTCCTACACTAGAACAGATGAGTCCTAGTCTTGAGAATATAGATAATGCGGATCCAGAGTTCTGGATAAAATATAGAGCTCAAACAGATGGAGAAGAAGAGGCTGTCCTTAACATGATAGACTCTTTGAATACCAATAAGAAATTTGGATTACTAAAAAAAGTCGGGCAAGTCCTTATCTCTGGCCACTGGAATACAGGAAAGGTAGAAATAGGTCCGTTTGGATCTGCCTACACTTATAACCCGGTAGAAGGCTCTAGGGTAAAAATGGGATTTAGAACTACGAATAAGTTACACCCGACCCTACATCTACAAGGGCATGCAGCCTACGGATTCTTGGATAAGAAAATCAAATACAGACTAGTAGCGCTCAAATCGTTTAATGAAGATTTTGACAAGAATCCTGTACACTATTTAGCTTTCGAGTTTGGTAAAGAACAATTTGGTCTAGGGCAGTTGCGTAACAGTTCTTATCGAGGCAATTTACTTACTTCGTTTGTCCGAGGCACTAATACACAATTCATAGCTACCCGATTTCATCAGCTGATATATGACCGAGAGTACAACTCAGATTTTAGGCTAAGATTATTTGCCAGCCAGCGTAGACATCGTGGTGTTGGATCATTGGACTTTATGAGTCTAGACCCGCAAGAGCAGATCTTAAAAGTCAGAGATATAAATATTTCTACCATCGGTACAAGATTGCGATGGGCGCCGAATCAACACTATATACAATCGAACACAAAGCGGATTCCTATCCATAGTAAGTATCCAATATTCGAGTTGGGTATAGAAAGAGGAATACCTAATTTGCTGAATAGTGACGTAGACTATACTAAGGTAGAATTCTTAATTTTTAAGCGGATGTTCTTGTCGAAATTTGGACACTCTGATTTCTTAGTGGAAGGGGGTAAGTCATTTGGCGAAGGAATCCCCTATCACCTGTTATTTATTCCTGCAGGTAACCAGACTTTTTTTTATCAGCATAGAAAATATAACATGCTAAACTTCTTTGAGTTTGTAACCGATAAATATTTTAGTATTAACTACAGACACTTCTTTAAAGGTTTCATCATGAATCGAATACCATTGATAAATAAACTTGGTTTACGATCCATGGTAACCATGAAAGCGATATGGGGAGACCTTGATAACGAAAATAACCCTGAACTTGATAATGAACTCATACAGTTCCCCACTTCAGTAGATAGTGATGCATTCTTACTTGGTCAAGACCCATACTTAGAAGGCAGTGTCGCCGTCACCAATATTTTTAAAGTACTAAGAATTGACCTTGTAAAACGTTTTAACTATCTCGACTCTGATGACATACCATCTCTATTTGGCAAGAAAGGATTGGGTGTTAGAGTCAAATTAGAAGCTTCATTTTAGTATACTTTTCAAACAAATAAAATACAAAGAGCATTGACTTTTCTATCTAGCATAAAATGGCCCCTCCTAGCTGTGTCTTTGTTATTGACATATTCTACAAATGCACAACAGTCTGATGATTCTGAAATAGCCCTACGTGCTAATTCGATTGTTTCTGGTCTAACTATTCCGTGGGATCTCGAGTGGATGGGTAATGATCAAATAATGTATACGGAGATAGATGGTAAGGTCTCAGTACTCAATGTCAATGATGGAACAATAACAAAGATCTTAACGATAGAGAATATTGCTAGAGAATTACAGGCTGGTCTTATGGGGATGGCCTTACATCCTCAATTCGCAGATAATCCTAAGGTGTATTTAAGCTACACTTACTACACAGATGAAGAAATGTTTTTATGTCTTGCAGCATATGACTACGATGCTAAAACAAATGATCTTAAATTTCTAAATTACATAGAAAAGGATATTCCTGCGGCACCCACCAACCTAGGTGGTCGGGTCATCACAACCAAAGAAGGTCACTTATACATGACTGTAGGAGAAATGGAAGAAAGCGCAGGAGCGCAAGACACGACGCGATATAATGGAAAAATACTTCGCTATGAATTAGATGGTACAATACCAGCAAGCAACCCTATAAAAGACAGCCCGATATTTGCCTTGGGCTTAAGAAACCCTCAAGGACTCATAGCATACAATGGTAATATATATACGTCTGAGCATGGAACACTAAGTGATGACGAATTGAATATCATAGAGCCGATGAATAATTATGGCTGGCCACAAAGCATCGGTCATTCTGGAGAAGAAGGAGATTGGACACCTCCTATAATGTCTTGGACACCTACGATCGCTCCATGTGGCATAAGTGGTTACACGGGTGAGCAGTTTCCGTTTCTTAAAGACAATATACTTATCGCAAATCTTGTGGATCAATCTCTGCGAGCTGTGAAACTATCATCGGATAGTACAGGTGTAAGTGTTGTAGAAGAAAAGATATTCTTGGATGAAGAAGTCGGAAGAATAAGAGATGTGCTTGTCACTCCTAAAGGAAGAATATTTATTGCTAGTTCTAACATGGATAGCTATGGAACAAAGCCAGCAGATGGTGATCACATATACGAACTAGATCTAGTAGAAAAAACAAAGGAAGTTAAACTAGCACTGACGCCAGCGGATAACTTCCTTCAGCTAGACCAGACTAAACTAGAGATACGAGAACTTACAACTGGACTTGTGCATCCATGGGATATGACCATGGGGCCAGATGGATGGTTATGGCTGACAGAAGCCGGAGGCTATATCAAACGTGTAAACCCTGAGACAAAAGAAGTCCAATTAATGCATCAATTTGCAGATGTACATGAGACCAAGAACAATCCAGGTATTTATTCCTTAGCATTTCACCCTGACTTCAAAGCACTACCCTATTTCTTTGTGCATTATCAAACAGAACATGAGGTTACTAAGCTGTTGCGATTTCAGTATGACCTAACGACAAATAAACTGTCCAATAGAACTGACATCATACCACATATCATAGGCAACGAATCACATAATGGTTCAAGAATTATTTTTACTGAAGACGGCAAGATACTTTTCTCCGTGGGAGATGCATACACTACAGAGCGCGCACAGGATACTAGTCTGCTTAACGGCTCAATATTAAGACTCAACATAGATGGATCCGTGCCGGACGATAATCCATTTCCCAATAATCTTATATGGAGTTACGGTCATAGGAATCCACAAGGAATGACCTTCGAGCCCAATGGAAATCTATACTGCGTAGAACATGGACCTGCCAATGACGACGAGCTCAACAGGATCATCAAAGGAGGTAACTATGGATGGCCAATCATAAAAGGATATGCCAACTTACGTTCTGAAAAACGGAGAAATGCAAAAGGAAACTATATACAACCCATGATAGCATGGACCCCTACTGTTGCTCCCAACGGGATGATCTACTATGATCATCCATCTATCCCAGAATGGTCTAACTGCCTAATGATCTCCTTCTTAAAGAAAGGGAAAGGTGATATAGGGCAAAGAATAGGTGTATACAAACTAGATGAAAGAGGAAAGCTTACAGGAATGTATGATGACTATTTTGTAAAAAAATATGGCCGTTTGAGAGCGATTACAACTTCGCCAGATGGAAGAATATTCATAGCCACATCTAACAATGAGAAAAGTGGGAATGGGAAAAAGTCCATGAGAGAACAGGATGATCGAATCTTAGAACTAAGAGCTGCTCAGGATTAGTATCAGCTTAGTACTAACTGTATTTCATTCTTATGAATACTTATCTACAAAAGATTAAGTAACATTCTATTTTTTCAAAAACACCATGGGAAAAAAGTCGAATTAAAAATGCTTTTGCGTAAATATAGGTAAGTACTTCCTTATGCCTCCTTCCATTGCAGAATCATGAGCAAGTATCCCTACGCAAGTCATATTTGCTGATTGCTTAGCATTAGGATATGCATCTCTACCTTTGGTGACTGCTGATACGAATTCATGTACTAAGTGCGGATGAGAGCCTCCATGTCCTGCCCCTTGGATAAATGATAGATGCTGATTATCATCCTCATCATAGACTCCTTGAGTAGTAAACGGAGCAATCTCCTTCGGCAATAGATGTGCATAATCAGGAACTTTTACGCGCTCAGGTTTTTCACCTGTATGGATGACCGGATCAGTATGTTCGATAAGATTCCACTCAAAAGATTTCTTGCTTCCATACACATCAAAACTCTCTCTATACTGGCGAGCAGTATTAAACAGCGATCTCGTGATCTCTGCCGCCAGATCAGAGTCTTTGAATTTTATGTGACAGGTCTCGATCGCGAATGGAGAACCATACTTCGGAATCAATTGCTTATCGATCGTACCAGAACCTACGCAGGACACATATGCTGCTTCCGCATTGGCAAGTGCTAAGACGGGCCCTACGCAGTGTGTCGCATAATGCATCGGAGGTAGTCCTTCCCAGTATCCAGGCCACCCAGCCATCTCCTGCTGATGCGATGCGCGTAAGAATTGCAGCTTCCCTAATTCGCCTTTCTCGTACATCTCTTTCACAAATAAAAACTCTCGACTATATATGACCGTCTCCATCATCATGTAAGTCAATCCAGTAGCTTCTACAAGCTCCACGATCCTCCGACAATCCTCGACCGAAGTAGCCATTGGCACAGTACAGGCCACATGTTTACCAGCCCTCAAAGCCGCTATAGCTTGCTCCGCGTGGTCGGGTATAGGCGTGTTGATATGTACAGCATCTATCTCAGGATTTTTAAGCATTTCCTCATAGGACGTATATCTATTTTCAATGCCAAATGCATCTCCGATCTGGTGTAAATTTTTTTTTGTCCTTTGGCAGATTGCATACATCTCTGCTTTCTTATGCTTCTGGTAGATAGGTATGAATTCTGCACCAAACCCGAGACCAGCTATTGCTATTTTTAGTTTTTTCATTTTCATTATGATCGTTGACCTTGATTATCCTTTAGCTATCAAGTTAATAAATTGAATTATGAAGTTCTATTCCTAAAAACAAATAATCATGCACTCAAAAGAATTACAAATTCTCAATTCTCAATTCTAAATTTAGGTATTTCAATCTTGCACCATGCTACCCCACCAATTTGCATTAGGCTTATAATCTGCTGAGAGCATTGCTGATCTTTGCGCTTCTAATCTCGGCATGAGTTCTGTCTTAAATCTATTATATCTCATATCAAACGAATCTTGGTTAAAACTAAAATCTTCAGATGCGTATCTAGCACCCATTCTCTTCAGACTTTTCAGCAGCTCTGTTTTCATCTTGAGACTCAGCTTCTTTTCTATTTGAGCAAGATCGTTTTGCTCTTCACTATCATTATTCAAATCATAAAGCTCTATAGACTCATCTTCATGATAGTAAATTAGCTTCTTATTATTTCTGATCATTATGGATGAGGGATCTCCTCCTTGATTACCATAGTGCGGATAATGCCAAATCAAAGACCTATCCGCCAAACCCCCTCCTTCCAGTAGAGGCTTAAGACTGACGCCATCTTGATGAACATCAGGTTGCAACTCTAAACCAGCAAGGTCTAGTAGCGTTGGATAAAAGTCAGTCCCAGTGACTCTAGTATCATTTCTTTGACCGGCATGATTCATCCATGGCACATGGACTAAGTATGGAATTTTAATGCCTCCCTCCCACTGGTATCCCTTACCTCCTTTAAGTGGATTTAAGTTGGTAGAATAATTGTCTCCCGATGTTACGCCTCCATTATCAGATGTGAATATCACGATGGTATTATCTGCAATCCCTAGCTCATCCAACTTATCTAATACTAGACCTACCGCATCATCCATATGCGCTATCAGTCCTGCATATACAGGATTATCTTGCTGCTGCCTGATCGGTAGTCTCTTCTCCATCTTAAATCCATTATCTTTTACTCCTTGCTTTACTGCTTTATCTCTATACTTTTTCCAATTATCCTGAGTAGTCTGGATAGGCGCATGGACCGCATAGAAAGACAGGTAGGCTAAGAATGGTTTATCCTTATTTTTAGTCATGAAGGCATTAGTCTCCTGAGCTAGTTTTTCTGGGAGACTCATCCCTAGTTCATCGGGATGATCATCCATCTGAGGATTGTTGAAAGGAGAAAAGAATCCTCCTGCATAAGGTCCTCCTCGCTCATAGCCTCCTTGATTTTCATCGAAGCCATGGTCTTGTGGATAAGATCCTATACTACCAAGATGCCACTTACCAGCGAAGAAGGTCTTATATCCATTTTCTTTGAATGCCTCTGGTAGTACCGTATCATTATGGTCTAACTGATGCACATAGTCTGGTGGCAATAATTTAGTATATCTGTTCGCCTTGCGCCAATCTTCTCCGTGCTTCGCTCCTATCCAATCCGTGATTCCGTGCCTTGCAGGAAATTTTCCATTAAGGATGCTAGCTCTGGATGGACTACATACCTGACAAGCAGCATAACCATTCGTAAAGACCATTGCTTTGTTTGCAATTCTATCAATGTTAGGACTTTCGTAGAACTGACTACCCATACAACTGAGGTCACTATAACCTAGATCATCTGCTAATATGAATACAACATTAGGTTGGTTTGAAGGCAAATTGGGACCCTCACTACTTCGACATGAAAGGAAAAATAAAAGTGTAAATATCGATAGGTAAATTCTATACTTCATTTAGTAAAAGATAAGAAAATCGCACTATTACTTTTAATAAAAAGCAAACAATTTTTTTTGAAAATCATACCTAAATATAGAATAGGATTTAATCAAAGTTAAAAACGGATTAGAATCAATTCGATATTCTATCAGCTAATAAAAAGTCCTTATAACTTATTAGCTACAATATTCCTATAAGTTATATTAAAAAATATTATAATGTGTTATTTATCTAAATTTCCTTAATTGTCAGTCTTAACCTATTGAACAAAAGTGAAATCTCAATTATGAATTTATCCAAGGTCATTATAATTTTTTTGAGCTTATTGGCTTATCCTCTTTCCAGTCAGATAGAATTTCAACCAGGTAGTTTTATCACTAATTCTGGTGAAAGCAATAGGAGCAGGATATGCCTTTAAGAGATACACTACGGAAGTCAGATATGAGCACTGCCGAAATGTGTCGCACGGTCTAACAGGTACTAAATCATGTCACAAGAGTCTAGGTGTTTTCTTTGGATATCAACTGTAGAACCGTTTTATCCCGCTTTTAGCTATTAAAATGGTATCAAAACCCCGCTGATACGTACCAAAAGATGATACTGAGACTTAATATGCTCATCCTTATTCCATATTTGGGAAACATAAACTAATAATATGGAAAGTATCAACGCCAATAGTAATCCTACCAAATCAAAGGATGCAAGGATCAGAAAAAACGTACTCAAAGAAGGCGAGCAACGACTCATTCAATATTTATGTCCCAAAATACCAGCTTGGGTGACACCAGATATTCTTACAATAACTGGTATTGGAGGGAGCCTTGTGGTCATGATTGGCTTAATAGCTGCATTGATATCCACTAAATACTTTTTGCTTGTTGCTATTCTGGGTTTTATCCTGCATTGGTTTGGCGATTCTCTGGATGGTAGACTGGCTTACTACCGCAACATACCAAGGAAGTGGTATGGCTGGGCGCTTGACATTAATGCTGATTGGATATCGATCTGTATCATCGGAATGGGATTCTATATCTACTTCCCGTTTTACAAACCTCTAGCATTTTTATTCGTAGTTGCCTACGGCGGTAGCATGATACTAGCACTTATGGAATATAAAATAAACAACAAATACATCATTGATAAAGCATACCTCGGCCCTACCGAATTAAGAATTTTGATCTGTATCTTTTTGTTTATTGAGATCTATGTTGCTCATGCACTACTGGCTTTTGCTGGAGTAGGTTCTGTGATATTATTAATATTGAACTTTATGCACACAAAGTCCGTTTTGGTAGAAGGAGACAAATTGGATCTTCGCGAAAAGAGCGGAAAAAGAAAAGTCATTTTAAAAGCATCATAACTAGACAATAAGAGATAGTCTCTATTCTATCAATGTATCTACAGAAAAATATATTACCTGAATTACTAATTTTTGCTAGAGCGCAGTTGTCAGCATTCTTGGGTGGCTTAGTTGATTTTCTCATCATGCTCATCCTGACTGAGCTAGCTGGCTGGTACTATATCTACTCGATCATAGCGGGAGGGCTTATAGGCGCTATAGCAAATTTTTCAATCAATAAGTTTTGGGCTTTTGGCGACTCTAAGGACAAGACCTTTTCACAGATCCTAAAATTTAGTTTGGTTGTGATCGGGAGTATATTACTAAAATCGAGCGGTACCTACTTGCTCACAGAAAGCCTAATGATCAAATACTGGATAGCAAGGATAGTTACTGATGCCATAGTTTGCTTTGGGTTCAACTATGTGCTACATCGTATCTGGGTATTCAAATAACTGATCAATCTATTGGTCCTTTCAATCACTTTCTACTTTTGACAAAGTAGGTTCTAATTGTTTGAGGTAAGCTATCATGGCTATTACGTCATCGTCTGACAAGCTATTCAGCAATCCTTCTGGCATCATTGACTTGGTAGTTTGCTCTTTGGACCTTACATCAGATTTATTGATAAATAATTCATCTTGACCAACTACTCGGAGTGTGTACTGTCTATCATTCTCTGCGATGATATTACCGCTATAAGTCCTACCATCTTGAGTAGTCATCACTACCATCTTATAATCGTCTTGTATAATGCTACTTGGCTCCAGTATATTATTGAGTAGATAGGAAGTGCTGGTACGATTCGATCCTGTGAGGTCTGGGCCTAGAATTCCTCCTTCACCATGCATCTTGTGACAGGCACTGCAAGTAATATCGAATACTTCTTGCCCGTGAGCTATATCTGCTTTTGCTATTGCATCATCCGACAAAAGTCTTCCGTATTTAAGATAGTCTGATTGCACATTCTTGGATATATCATCTATCGGGCCCCATATCTCTACGAAGCCATTTCCTACTACCCTTCTCAGTTGCATAGCCACATAAGCTGGCACATCGCTTTTAGATATCTTTTCATCTTTGATAGCGCTAGCAAGCTGCCATCCATAACTGGAGCGAGAAGACATCGTCTGCACTACCTCTTGCTTCTCTGCAGCTGTGAATCCATCATAACTATCCAATAATTGCTGCCCAAGCTTATCTTCATCAAAAGATGCGATAGCCCGAATAGCTTCTAATCTGAGATCGTCATTTTTGATCAACTCAGGTATATAGTCTATCAATTCTTCACGACCTAGGCTTGCTAGACTTTTAATGGCACTTTGCTTATCAATTGCCTTCGCCTGACTAGACTGTAGCACTGCGATCATTTCCTTGGCTGCCTCTACATTTCCAAATTGCTGATTCACACTAGTCACCAGATCAGACAGTTCATTTTTACTTTTTAACGATCTATACACTGCTGGCCAGTTCTTTGGTTCTGCGAGATCAGTCCTTCCTTGCAGCCCTGCTAACATTCCTGCAAGCATATGGGCTCGACCATGAGAACTGCTTTCTATAGCAGCGGTGAGTTCATCTAGCTGACTAGCATCTACGACCCTACGAGCTATATGCTTAGCGATCATCGGTAGTTTACTATTCATTGCCATGGCTAGTGATCGATTCATATCACTAGTGACGAGTGGCTCTATGCCGAACCAAAGCATATATGGAATATTAGGATCGTTAGCATCCTCTTCATACTGCACCAGATTTTCTGCTATCGCCCATCTGTCTAATGGAGCAAGCCGTTGCAGTGCTGCTGCTAGATACATCCTTACTACAGGTGAAGTTTCCCTTTTACTTAATTGCTCAAAAGCTGCGACGGTCTGTCGACTATGATCCATATCTTCTGTCACGAATTGTATAGCCCAGGCTCTGACATACTGCTCCTTATCATCCAGTAGATCGATCAGTTTTTGTTCATTCATCTGCTTAATGATATGCATTGTCCATAAAGCTCTAAGTCTCAAGTCTTCGCTATTACCATTACCCATCATTTCTTCTAGACGACCTATTGCGTCTGATTCTATGCTTGTTTTGTCTGCTCTATTTTGCAATATGACTCTTGCTCGCTGCGCATGCCAATTGCTCTTACTCGTCTGCAATTCCACTAGTGCGAGATCTGATAGTTTTCTCAGGTCATCGTACCTACCCTCCCATTGTATGGCGTTGGTCTTCTCTGGCATGATCCGATATACTCTGCCTGTCTCTTTGTGTAAGACTTCTTTACCACAGATATCTCCATCATGCCAGTCGAGTACATACAGCCCTCCTTCGGGTCCTACCTCCATGCTAAAACCTATCCACTGTGCATTATTCGCATTCATAAAATCATCACCATGACTAGCCGTAAATCCTGATCCATTAGGTTTTAGAATATCAGAAAGTATCGCATGTTCATGGATGTTGGCCATAAATAATTTACCCTGCTCCTCATCCGCAAAAGCATCCGACTGATATATCCTGGCTCCACCATGAGCAGACCGATGTCGATGATCTACGATAGTCTGAATATCCTCATACACATACGGATTAAAATGACTTCCTCCTTGTCGCTGATAAATCCCTCCAGGTATGATGTGAAACATATGTGGGATCACGCATGCGGTGATGAACATCTGCCCCTTCGCATCATAGTCTACTCCCCATGGATTGCTAAAGCCGTGAGCTACTACCTCAAACCTATCCTTAGTCGGATGATAGCGCCACACACCTCCATTGATATCGACCCCATCAGCCTCTAGCAAGTCTTCTGGAAACTCATCTCCTTTGCTAAACAATCTACCTTCGCCTACCGGCTTACGTATCACTGATGGCGTAGCAAAGCCCTCTAAGCCATACAACCAGCCATCCGGGCCCCAATGAAAACTATTGATCGTCTCGTGCCTATCCCTAATTCCCCAGCCAGTCAAGAGAACTTCCACATCACTCAATTCCGCATGATCATCTCCATCTGCGTCAGATACATAAAGTAGATTCGGTGGAGCGCCTATATAGACTCCATCAAAGCCCACGGCTATCGCAGCCGGAAATGGTATGTTTTCAATAAACGTTTTCTTGGTATCTACAACCCCATCACCATCTGTATCTTCTAGGATAAGGATCTTACTCGTGCCGTCATTAGAGAAGCCATCGCCTCTAGATTCATAATCTCTATTCTCTGCTATCCACATCCTACCCTTATCATCCCAGCAGAAAGCCATGGGTTGAGTTATCATGGGTTCTGAGGCAAAGACATTTACTTTATAGCCGTCTTTGACATCCATCATATCTACTGCTTCTTGAGGTGTTAGGAATCTTTCATTTCTCCCTTCATCTTGAGCTATGCCCCAAAGTGAAGCCTTGTTGTACATTCCATCGTCGCCGACATACTCATCCCAAAGTTTATTGGTTTCTATGTCACTATGCTCACCACTATATGCCACGATCTGGTGTCTAAATGTTTGAGATTCACCTTTCTTAATACTCCAGTCGCCTTGTATGGCTTTAGTAGGTCCTACTCCTAGTTGCCCATCTACTCTCCAGGCCGTAGGAAAACCTGGATTATCTGGATGATCAAATATTGTGATGTGCCCCCATTCGTCCAAACCTTCTATTTCCATTCCAACATCTACCCACATAGCTCGCTGCCCTTCGGCTCTCTTTCCCTTTTGTCTTGCTGCGTTGATCGCCTCACCTTCAATACCGTCTTGCCATGGCATTCGCAAGAACATTCCTCCATAAGAGAACTCATTGACCTTAAACTCTTGTAATGCTTCGCCGGACCAATCCAAACTTAGTAGGTGCTTGTCTCCATGCTGCTCAAAAGTCCATGTTTGTGTTTCCTTCAGCAATGGTTCTCCAGCTTCATCAAGCATATGATATATAGTTTCCCATTTTACTTCAGCACCCTCTGCTTTCACGATGTTGGCAGCTACTTTTTTCCAATAGCCATCTCCGACATTATGAAAATAGTCCCTACCGATCTGCTGTTTTATCTCTGCTGGTTTGTCTTTATTATAAAACCATTTTTTTAGAGTTTCTTCGTCTGCGCCTGTCCCATTCACTCTAGTGAATCCCCAGTAAAGACCTGTCTGATGTTTATGATGACCAGGGCTGTATTGTGTTAGATCTACATTGGTGCTTGGTGCTTTGATTGGATGTAAATATGGGCGATGGTTATCTTGAGCATTTTGAGTGACTAAAGCTACCTTCCCGTCCTCACTAAATATTTTTAATTCTTCACCTATTTTTTTGATCTCAAAATTTCTTGATGTTTCTGAAGTTGATTCAGTAGGTGCACTTGTATCTGCCTGACAAGACAAGAGTAAGGATAGCACTAAACAATGCAGTAAAATATGGTAATAGTATTTCATAATTCTAATGATAGTCGTTGACTTTAAAATAGTGAAATGTATTCAATTCTCAGAAACGAAAAATACTTTTACCGAATGACACTCTTTGTCTTTACCAAATTGTCACTTATCATTTGGTAGCTATTAAACGCTCTAAGAAATAGTAAGTTCTTGTAGCATATGACGTCACTGCGCATAAATTCCAATTATCTAAACCTAATCCAGTAAGATAGATAGAGTTTTCTTTGGTTGATGCATTTCAAGTTATATAGGATTGTTTTTCAGGATCAGTGACATGATATTCATACTTAATTAATTCTGCCCCTTTATTCTTTTCCAAATAAACTTTCAAACTTATTCCGTCTATTAACTTTAACCTAAATCCTAGCTTACCAAAGTGATTCAAATCTTCTTCTATCTTATCGATATCCATCTTTCCTGTGATAGCTGACTTGAATTTTAGACTAACTACTTGATACTCATAAGCCATTGTAAATACAGGTTAGTTTGAAAATAAGTAATTCATCAAAAGGTTCATTCCGACCACTTCCCAACCAGCCGCTGTATCATCTCTACACCCAACTGCAATTGCTCCTTACTGACAAATTCGTTGGCACGATGAGCCTGAGCAATATCGCCGGGACCACAGATGACCGACTGAAATCCTGCCTCTGCAAATTGTCCAGCTTCTGCCGCATAGGAAACAGTCTCTAACTTATCGATTCCAGACAATTCTTTGATGAGTGATACGACTTCTAGATGTGCTGGAGTATCGAGTGGAGGTACATCAGAGTGTGCATCTTCTGTCACTACCTTAAAGTCTGGAAATATTTTCTGCTTTTCCTTCATCAAGCCTTTACAATACTCTTGGAATTCGGCTTTGATCTCTGACCCTTTGTCCATTGGAATTACTCTTACATCCCAGTAAAAAACGGCATTGTCAGAAACGACATTAGGCGCAATACCACTACGCTCAAATACTCCTGAATGTATAGAAGTGTGAGCAGGCGAAAATCGTTCATCGATATGTCCCGATTCTATAAGCTCGTTCATTTTATTCTCTAGCCACATGATCATTCGCGATGCTTCGAATATAGCGCTGACCTCTGTTTTTATTCTACTGCTATGCCCTGCAGATCCGTTGACGGTTGTTTTATAGATTACGATACCTTTTTGCCCAACTACGGGCTGCATCATAGATGGCTCTCCTATCAGTGCATAATTGGGTTTCTCTGGATAGTGTGTCATGATATCAGCTGCTAAAGCTGGTGCTGCAAGGCACCCAACTTCTTCATCATAAGAAAAAGCAAAGTAGATTGGCTTTTTAAGATCAGCTGCTAACATCTCTGGCAATACCGCCAAACAGCAAGCTATGAATCCTTTCATATCACAACTTCCTCGCGCATACAAGTTCCCATCGCCTCTATCCGTCAAGACAAAAGGATCAGTATCCCACACTTGCCCTTCGACAGGTACCACATCCATATGCCCCGACAAAACGATTCCTCCATCTACAGAAGGTCCTATCCTGCAATGAATGGATCGTTTATTTTGAGCATCATCTCGGACATTTTTAAACTCTACGCCGTGCTCTGTTAAATAATCCTCAATCCATCTTGCTATCTCTGCATTACTTTCTCCACCTAAAACTGGAAACGAAACTAACTTAGATAATATCTCTTGTACATTCATATTTTATGATCTTGTTTTAACTCCATTGGATTGCAATAGCTAACATAAGAAATACCCAACACATCAACAGGATGGCAAGCATAAGTGGAGTAATAAATCTCAACCATCTATCGAACGGTACGCGCGATAAACTCAACATGGCTATCAATCCGCCAAGTGTGGGGTTAATCAAATTAGTCACTCCATCTCCTATCTGAAAAGCCAGAATAGTGGTCTGTCGAGTCAAGCCTACTAGATCACCTACTGGTATCATGATCGGCAAGGTTGCTAGGGCCTGCCCACTCCCTGATGGAATAAATAGATTCATCACACACTGGGCTAAGGACATCACGATCGCAGAACCATAGATAGGTAGTGAAGTAAGTACGCTAGACAGTTGATAAGCGATCGAATCACTGACCTGTCCCATCTCTAATATCACCTTGATAGTCGTTGCGTATCCAACCATAAAAGCACCAGGCGCTACTACACTTATAGACTTGAGCGAGGTTTCGCTTATTTCTCTAGGTTTCATTCGTGCCACTATACCTGCTCCAAGTGCGATCATCACGAATACTGCAGCGATCTCTTGCAGATACCATCCATAATTAAATATCCCAAATAGCATATATACCATCCCTGCTATAAAGACAATAGCAACTAACCAATTATCAAGTGACATACTATATTCTTCTAGGTTCTTTGATAATGAAAAACCTTGGGTATCTAGATCATCACCTATGCTTTTACTTCTGTCTTTATTTATTTTTTTAAAATATCTAACATTATAAAAAGCCAATATTGACAACCCACAAAAGCAAAGCATACTTCTCAATAATGCCCCTGAAAACATCGGCATCTCCGCTATCTTATGCCCTGTACCGACCGTGTAAGGATTAATAGGTGATAGCCCAAACCCAACAGTGATAGCCGCGACGCACATACCTGCTGCCAGTATCAGATCTCCTCCTATAGCTAGTGACAGCATAGCTCCTATTGGTACCATAGCAATATTATTCTCATAGCCCACCGCGACGCCTAACATTCCGAACACGAAAGTCATGACGACTACGATCAAGTATCTTCTTTTAAGACCTAACTTCTTGACTAATGTACCTACGGCATGCTCGACCATCTTTGAGCGTTCCAATATCCCGAACATGATACCACTTGCAAAGACTACCCAGATAATATCGGACGCTGCTTTGAACCCCTTCGCCAATGCAGTAAACATATCAAGGATACTAACTGGATTTTGATCAACAAACTTAAAAGTTCCTGGTACTACCCGCTGCCTACCATCTACAAGCTCTCTATCAAACATACCAGCAGGGAGGATATAACTCATGATAGTAGCCAAAACTATAATTCCAAAAAGCATTGTCACTGGATGCGGAATTCGCTCATACCATCGCTTTTTTTCTCCGTTCATTTTGTGAATGTAATTGAGTATTTTCGACTTTGCTAATTACTCATCGATTATTAATCTTGTAGATACGATAATCAATATTTTAAAATAAAATCTTAGAATCTAGTGGAAAAAGTAAGAGTAGATAAGTGGCTCTGGAGTGTAAGAATATTTAAGTCCAGGACTCAAGCCACAGATGCTTGTAAACAGAAAAAGATAAGCATGGGGGAAATCAACCTTAAACCTTCTGCTTTGATAAGTGTAGGCGATCAGTTATTAGTTAAGAAGAATGGGTTCAACTTTGAATTTCTAGTCAAAAAATTAATAGAGAAAAGAGTCGGTGCACCAATTGCTATTGAGTGCTATGAAAATATCACTCCTGAAGCAGAACTCCTCAAATATGAAAACTGGTATGTAGGTAAATCCAGACCCGAGTGGAGAGATCGTGGGGCGGGCAGACCGACCAAGAAAGAGAGAAGAACTATAGAGGAGTTTAAGGAAGATTATTTTGACATAGATGATATTGAATCATATTCTAGCGACGACAATTAATAGTCTCTTAAGATACTCTGCAACAAAAAATCTGTAGTCCTCTATAGAATTTCAAGTCCGACAACTACTCTTTGTGATAACCATCTACAGCCCAAAATGTTGCTACCTTCCATGTTCTCACTTCCCGTTTTTTGAGTTCTTTCTCTACTTGTGGAGTGACTATGGGTTTGCCTTCATTGTCAGTTTCAAATTTTAGTTCGCCATATACGTATCTGTTTTTCAACAGGCTGTTCGTTCCTAAGATTGCCGTCCACATGGTATTTACAGGCATGATATCTACTTGGGGAATTTTTAGATCAGGCACCTGCATATTAATATTTTTGATCTGCGTAAATACCTCTCCATCCAATATGGTAATAAACTCTGCATCAGTCCAATGATCGAAATCCGATACTTTATCCTTATCAAAATCTAATTGGTAACCGACTCTAACAGATCGTCCTTTTCTTATCTCTTTTATCAGTGCATCTTTACTTCCCATTACTACGTTACCATCAAAGTCTGTTTCTAAGATGATCTCATGCTGCCCAAACAGGGCGCAACTTAATATCAGAAATACAATTATGAGTTTGATTGTCTTGAACATAAGTTTTAGTTTTTAATAATTATAATAATAGGTTTACACTCAAACGCTGACATCGGAGACTCTATACTTCCAACTTACAAGATGTTTTAGCTTACAGAAATGGTGTGTCGATCTACCTGAGGGATATTAGCAGGCCTTCGATATGCGCAATTATTTACGGATTAGATCCGAAATAAAGTACACGGAATACTACCGCTAATAGCTCCAGTAAGGAATTGGGAATCCGATCCATTAGTTATGATGGTTTCTACGCCACTTGCTTTGCAGATCCTAACAGCCTCTAGCTTAGAAGTCATACCACCAGTACCCAGACCATCTTGTTTCTCTTCTATATACTGGTGAATCGCGTCCAGATCATGGACTTCCTCTATCAACTTTGCATCCGCATGCAGGTGAGGGTTCTTATCATATATTCCCTCTACATCAGATACGAGTATCAAGGTCTTAGCACTGATCAAGGTGGCTACCTTAGCGGAGAGTTTATCGTTATCCCCTAACTCTATTTCCTCTACAGCTACTGTATCGTTTTCATTGATGATCGGGACAAAATTATGCTTGAGCAGTTCTTTGATAGTATTGACGGTATTGGTCTTAGCAACTTCACTATCAAAATCTCGATAGGTAAGTAAGCACTGTGCGATCTGTATCTTAAAATCACTAAAGACTTCGTAGTAGAATTGCATCAACTTAGGTTGGCCTATAGCGGCCATTGCTTGCTTTGATGCCACTAGATCTTTCCAGTCTTCTGCCCGCACGTACTGCTTAGCAGTTGCAATAGCTCCTGAGGATACCAGGACAACCTGATAATCTTTTTGTAGCTCTACTATCTGTGCTGCTAACTCCTCCAGCTTACCTCTAGATATCCTTGTCGTACCATTTGTCAATGTACTAGAACCAACCTTTACGACAATAATTTCTTTCACGATAAGCGCTTATTATTAATTACTTTCTTATTTGTCCTTGACCATTTACAAACCATTTGTTAGTCACCAATTGTGACAACCCTAGCGGCCCTCTAAAGTGCAGCTTCTGAGTGCTGATAGCTATCTCCGCACCAAATCCAAACTGCCCACCATCTGTGAATCTCGTAGAAGCATTGTGATAAACCGCTGCTGCATCCACCTCATTCTGAAACTTGTCAGCAAGCTCCTCATCTTTGCATACAATTGTAGCCGAGTGTCCACCCGAATATTTATTTATGGTCATGATCGCTTCATCAATATCTGCGACTTGGTCTATCATGATCGTAGCTGATAAGAATTCTTGATAGTATATCTCTTCACCTTCTACAGGAAGTAATCTGATGTCTAAGTGTTGCAATTCCTTTGTGGCATGAATATTTATTTTATGCTCTCCTAGT